>JAESGF010000217.1_pt1 | contig 34281 bp, 27 predicted proteins | sample 9269621 | NCBI WGS metagenome assembly JAESGF01 (sample SAMN14515066, study PRJNA621663) | algae metagenome | isolation source: Tolypothrix carrinoi HA7290-LM1 and co-occurring heterotrophs from dry rock... | place: USA: Makauwahi cave, Kauai, Hawaii | collected 2011-01-06
AAGCGAGGTATGTATGACAAAACACCAAGTTACTGAGGAGCCGGATGAAGCGAAAGTTTCACGTCCGGTTCTGAAGACGAGTCAGGCGAGGCGACTCCCTGGCTTAGTTCAACAAAGGCTTTGCTGGGTGGGACTCTGACGCTGATGGAGGTGTGGCACGACGGCTCTCTGGCAAGCTTTTAACTTGGATGGAAGAGCATCAATCACAAGTTTACATGATGGCAACCGTGAATAGGTTAGGGATGCTGCCACCGGAGCTGATCCGAAGATTTGACGATATTTTCTTTATCGATTTGCCTCATGAGGGAGCGATGTATGAGATTTTTAACTTGCACCTATCCAAATATTTCCCAGAGTTTCAAAATCCAGACAAATCACCTTGGTCGGATGAGCAATGGCGAATTTTGCTCAGGGATTACCGACTTTGCACAGGAGCGGAAATTGCCAATGCTGTCAGAAAAGCTGCTGAGTCTGCATTTTATCAAGGTAAACCAGGAAAAGTGGATGTACTAGACCTAATTAAAGTGCGCTCTTCGTTTACTCCGTCGTTGATCCGCGATGAAGATAAAATCCTGGCAATCCGCAACCAAGCCGTGTTTGCCCGTCCAGCAGCAGGTCCAGATCAGTCTCGCTTTGCGATTCTGCCAGCCGAACTGTTTGATTAAAACACTTTTGTTTCAATTATGAGGCATTGCTTGTATCTCCAAATCCCTTAATTGCGCGTAGTGGTGATTCCTTCAACACCCGTTAAACTTTGCTTTTTGATGTGTAAAAAGCGCTCCTGCAAGGAGTGCGCCCGCTAATTCGCCGCGTTCGCGTTTGTTTTTTAACTATGCCAGAACATAGAGCATTTTTGTACTTTGTCTAACAATGAGTGAAATTTTGGGCGCTATGCGTGGAATTCGCACTCTGCACGCGAATCTGGTTAAAAACATAATCCCTCCGCGTGCAATTATAAAGGTGCGACAAGAGTGCCGCCTGAGAAAGTCGGGCTTCGCCGATCACACCCCCAGTACCCATCATTTCACACCTTAATTATGACCGAACTAACACATCCACAGCCTCAATATTACTGATGTCTAATATGCCCAATCGCACTCGGTTCATACACTAGGTAAATCATACGCCGGACTCACAGATAAAAATGCTACCTACCATAGCGCTCCTTACCCCTCAAGGAGAAAAATGTCGTGGTGCTTACTTCCTGCAACAGGACTGGAGAAGTCAGCGTCCACGGTTGAAACACACCAAGTAAAGTAGCGAATTGTGTCGATATATGACACGCCTTAATTATTTACAGACAATTTATAACCGGTGTAGAACCCAACACCCTGGCGAACTCCTGGAGTTCAATAGCCCAAAAATTATTTACAGACAATTTATAACCGGTGTAGAACAGCAGCACACCCAACGAACTACAATCTACTTGTCGATATCAAAATTGATATCAAATGGCTGCAAACAAGTCCAGCAAGAATCACTCATTCCCCACAAGCGCGTTCCGGATTCGCGTGCCTGTCCCGCTGATTGGGGTAGTTCGGCAACTGTCGCAATTGCATCGGCTTTCTCCATACAATCGCCTTGCTGCAAGCATTAGAGGAATTAATTTCCACCTTTGATATCAATTGAAGGCGTGAGAATACCTAAGCTCAATAATTATAAAGAAATGCGTCATAACCCTTGACTAATAATAATTTTATGCAAGGCGCGATCTAAAATAGTTTACTAGAATGCCACTTCTGATAAATAAATGCGTTCACCCCTAGTTCAGGCGCTAGTTCGCTCGCGAGCCATTGCCACTGACGCTACACCCAGCGGCGGTGTATCTCGATAGCCTTGCTCCTGGGTCTAGGCCCACTATGGAACAGGCTTTAAATGCGATCGCTTCTCTTTTAACCAACGGTGCGTGCGATGCAATGACTCTCGACTGGGCGGCATTAAGGTATCAGCATACGGCTGCGGTGCGGTCTGCGCTGATGAAAAAACACGCTCCAGCGACGGCAAATAAGATGTTATGTGCGCTGAGGAGGGTGTTGCTTGAAGCTTTTAAGTTGGATTTAATTCAGGCACAAGATTACCAAAAGGCTGTAGATTTACGTAGCATAAAGGCGAGTAAAAAGCAACGGGGCAGACAACTAAAACAACGTGAAATTACAGCACTCCTGGCGGTATGTCAAGATGATAAATCGCCGCTTGGGGTGCGGGATGCGGCGTTAATTGCGATACTGCGGTGTGGGTTAAGAAGGGCGGAGGTAGTTGATTTAAATTTGAAAGATTTTGATGCTGCAACTGGGGCGTTGGAGATTGTTGGTGGGAAGGGTGAAAAAGATAGAACGGTATATATGCCGATTAGTGCGATCGCGGCTGTCTCTGAATGGCTTGTTGTGCGTGGGAAAAGACCGGGACCTTTATTGCATCCGATTCGCAAGGGGGGATTTATAGAAGATTTCAAGCGCATGACCCCCCAAGCGGTGTTGATGATTTTAAGAAAACGTGCATTATCAGCCTCGGTTGAGCAATTTAGCCCCCACGATTTTAGAAGGACGTTTTGTTCAGATTTGTTGGATGCGGGGGTGGATATTGTGACGGTGCAGAAACTTGCAGGACATGCTTCGCCGGTTACTACGGGTAAGTATGACCGACGGGGAGAGGAAACTAAGCGCAAGGCGATGGAAAAATTGGATATTGATTACACCAAACGCAGTCAGTGATGGAGTTTTTCAAGTTGGTAACTTGTTTAGCAGTTGTTTGGAGATTTTGGTCAGTAACGGTTTGAATGAAATTGGGTGCAGCAGATGTTACACCTTTAGCTTGATTTAGCTGATTAGAAATACTGAGATTTTTTGTGCCGTCAACAGATGTGGATTTGACGATATAGCGATGGCTTCGCCCGCCGTAGGCATCGCGATTAAAACAGAACGGACGGACGATCGCTAAATTGTTTTGCTGCAAAATCGCCTGTCTTTGGCTTGAGTCAAGTTGTGGATCGAAGCTGATAATAATTTCGTTGGGTAAAACAATAACTTCTTGGCGTTGGCTGCGACTCAGTACTGGTAAGGTAGTTTGGACGTAAGGTTGCTGTTGGATTTGAGAATAGATAGCACTGCCGACATCTCGAACTCCCGATGGTAGACTGACTAAAGCATAATTTGCGCCCAAAGGACTGACCTTTGGTGAAATGCCTCCATCGCTGTGAGTACCACCCTGTAAGGCTTGCTGGAGTTGCAGGTAAAGCGGTTGAGCAGCGCGATGCGGAGGGGAGCAACAGATGCGGAACGCGTGTTGCAGCTACTTTTTTAAAGGCAACAGCGATCGCTGCCGATCAACAGATCAAAGGATGATTGAGAAAAGCCTGAAGCGACTTATTTTCGTAAAGTCTGCCGTTCTAAGCTTAGAGCGGCTCGCTTTACGTTAATGCACAGGATAATGAATTTGTATAGTGCAGAAGTCAGTCCTAACTTATATGTCTTAGGGGTTTGGAATTGAATCTATCGATGGAAACAAAAGCGAACTGACAAGTCAGCGCTTACGCTATCGCCATCAGAGAAAGCGAACAGAAGTGGCAGAAATCGGATATATTCAACAGAGTTTAGTCAAACACTACCAAGGAGAGCGAAGCCGGAGGCAGGGTGAGGTTTTATATTTAATTTGACCCACTTACTTACTCTCTTCATGGTTGCAGAGTCCAGAACTGCGACGGCGGGACTAAACAAGGGTGAGGCGAAGCATACTCTGACTCATAGCGGTGTTTTTTAATCGCCTGGGGGAAGTACGCGATCGCTCTTTGGTGAAGACCAGTTTTATCGGGCTAGTGGGTTGAATTTGGTAATTGCTGCTATCGTTCTGTGGAATACGGTGTACTTAGAAAAAGCCGTTGATTATTTGAAACAACAGGAAATGGACATTCCTGAAGAATATTTGCAACATTTGTCACCGCCCTTGTTGGGAGCATATCAATCTTACTGGCGATTATGTCTGGAATTTGAAGCAGGCGACCAGTTTTGACAAGTTGCGTCCTTTGCGGGTTCAGGAAAATAAGTATCGCTGAAACACTTATGTGATATGAGTTTCAGCCGGATTCGTACAATAAACCCGTTTTGGGTGCGATACGATGGCGCACGAAGGGCTGGAAGCCCCTATACATAAAGCTTCCAAAAGATGAGTGAGGAACCGATTCCTCCAGTAAGCGTGTCCAAGGCTGTTCCTAACCTTCCCATGCACTACTGGTAACGGTGGTGTGTGAAGCGGAAAGTAAAGCCCAAGGAAGCATTTAGCCTAAAAATGTAACCGGGCAAAGGAAAGATTGGATGGGTGAATGCAAATGAATCCTTGTTAAGGCATCGTCAGAAAAGATCATCGAAAAGGCTGACACGGTGATATGAGTAAATGTACTGAATACCCCAAAATTATTCAGTTAAGGTTCAACTCCCCATTTTAGTTGAATTAGGACACCAAACACAAGGCGTGTAGAGAGGACACCCTACCCAATTAAATCTCATCCGTGCGTAACGTAGTAACCCCAATGAAGTCTGGGATTTACCCAGTAAGTAACCCGTAAGGGAAGCCGAATTCTTCAGTGGGTAAAGGATGCTGACACCAAGCGAAAGCCACCAAGCCGAAAGGCAAGGGGAATCCATAACCCGGTGGATAAAGCAATTGCCTAACCTGAAAGGGTGCTGACGGGAAGCAGGTGAGTCAACTAAAATCCGTTGTAATGATTTCAAACCGAGGTGTAAGTTAGATGCAGGCAACTGTAAACCGAACCAAGGGACAGACTGATTGGAATTGTGTTAATCAAAGCAAAGCGAATCGGATTGTTAGGAATTTGAGACAGCGAATCTTTAGAGCCAAAGCTGAGGGCAACCCTAAAAAGGTTCGCTCGCTCCAGAAATTAATGTTACGCAGCTATTCTAACCGCTTAGTTAGCGTTAGAAAAGTGACGCAGCATAACCGAGGTAAATATACACCAGGTATAGATAAAGTAGTAGTTAAAACTCCTGCTTACAGAGGACAATTAGTTGATAAAATCGCTAATTATACCCCTTGTAAATCATTACCTGCACGAAGAGTTTACATCCCAAAAGCTAATGGAAAGAAGCGTCCTTTAGGAATCCAAGTAATACATGACCGCGCCATACAGGCAATGGTTAAAAATGCCTTAGAACCCGAATGGGAAGCTGTTTTTGAGAGGTCTAGTTATGGTTTCCGACCTGGGCGTAGCCCTCATGACGCAATTGCGAGCATCTATAACCTCGCTCGTCCGAATAAACGGAAAAAATGGGTTGTAGATGCAGATATTCAGGGGTGTTTTGACAACATTTCTCATGATTTTCTTCTAGAGCTTCTAACGGGCTTTCCGGCTCGTGAATTAATTAAACAATGGCTTAAAGCAGGTTACATGGAAGGGGAGTTATGGCATCCAACAGATGCTGGTACTCCTCAAGGCTCTGTTGTCAGTCCTCTATTAGCTAATATAGCGTTACACGGTATGGAATCAGCCCTTGGAGTTAAGTATAATAAGGAGGGAGAACTCAGGGCAACAAGGGCATTAGTGAGATTTGCAGATGATTTTGTGGTATTTTTTGAGTCCAAAGAAGATGCAGAAAATGCAGTTAAAATTCTGACCGATTGGATGAAGTCTAGGGGACTTACTCTATCAGATGAAAAGACGAAAATAGTGCATTGAATTGAAGGATTTGACTTTCTGGGATTCAACATCAGACACTATAAAGTCTCAACCAGTAAAACGGGATTAAAACTGCTAATTAAATCTAGTAAATCTTCCGTGTTAAAGATTCGGAATAAACTGCGTAATGAATGGCGTAACTGTCAAGGTAAGTCGAGAGATGCAGTTATTAAGAAGCTCAACCCAATTATCAGGGGAGAAGCAAATTATTTCCGAATAGGTGTATCCTCTGAAATATTCAATTCCCTCGACCATTGGCTGTATGAAAAGCAGAAAAGGTATGTCAAACATACTCATCGTCACAAATCTGATAAATGGCGTAAGGCTAAATGTTGGGGAAAATTAAATCTTGATAGACCAAACGACAACTGGGTTTTTGGCAATAAACAAATCGGAGCCTATATGTTGAAATATGCTTGGTTTCCTATTGAGAGACATGTCTTAATTCAAGGTAAATCATCACCTGATGACCCCAAACTAAAGGATTACTGGAGAAAGCGAGAGGAGGTTAAAGCTAAATCCGAACTAATCAAAAGCAGACAAAAGATAGCCCATCGGCAAAAATATGCCTGTCCCATATGTGGAGAATCCTTGTTAAATGGCGAAGAGTTACATCTTCATCATAAAAAGCCAAAAAGTCAGGGCGGTGGGGATAATTACGGCAACATACAACTTGTTTATTTATACTGCCATCAGCAAATACACTCTGGTACAGTGAGTAGTTTATGACTTGCTTGATCCGGATGCGGTCAAAGTCGCACGTCCGGTTCTGAGGGGGCGGGATTATAGCGATATAGTCCTGCTACCCGACCACAGTCCTGCCTGAATTGACGCAATCCTCACTCCTCAAATGTTGGCATTGATGCTCGACACCGAGGACATTTTGCATATAAAACAGGAAATGCCATCTGACAAAAATCTGCGTGTGATCCAAATTATCGGGATAGGTCGATTAAGTAGCGATCGCCTCAAGTCGGCATCAAGGCTCGTGGCAGCAGCGATCGACGGGACAAGAAACGGCATATTAGGTTACTTAAGCGCTATATTGACTACTGACTTTGCCGAATACAGCGCGGTTTTGGGAGGTTAATATGTTGCAACTACGGGACTACCAAACGCAAGTAATATTCGATACTTATAAATTTTTTGACATCGGATTGAAATCGGTTCTGCTTTATGCGCCAACCGGTGCGGGTAAAACAGCGATCGCATCTCAAATTATCGCCGATTATGTTGGACAAGGTAAGCGAGTTTTATTTCTTGTGCATCGCACAAAACTTGTGCGGCAGACCCAAGACACGTTGCAGAAATTCCACGGCATTGATTGCAGCGTCATTTGGGCAGATAAAGGTAAGCCAGATTATAGTAAGCCGGTACAAGTCGCCATGCTCCAAAGCCTCCATCGTCGTGAGCTACCACCAGACATCGATTTGGTAATTCTGGATGAAGGACACACAAGCAGCTATTTCTCAACATATCAGCGAATCTTAAATCAGTACTCTGGGGGAATTTGGGCGCTTTCCAAAACACTATTTTTGGGGTTGAGCGCTACACCTTGGCGGACAAAAAAGCAAGAGGGGTACTGCCACGTATTTGAGGCAGTTGTTCGCGCTCCTTACCCCCAGCAGCTTATCGATTTGGGGCATTTATCCCGCGCTCGTCAGTTTGGGTATGTGGGATTGATTGATGAAAGCAAATTAGAAGTAAGCCGGGATACTGGCGAATTTACAGATGCCTCAATAGCCGAGGTTTGTGACGAAGCGCTTAACCTTGAAATTGTTAACAAATACTCAGAACGCGATCCAAAAGGAGAGCGTAAGGTTCTAGCCTTCTGCGCTAGCGTCAAACAAGCGCTTGATTTAACTCTCAAGTTAAAAAGCCGAGGCTACTTATCTGAAATCATTATTGGTGAAACTCCAGAAAGCGATCGCTCTTGTATCTTTGAAAAGTTTACCAAAAGTGAAATTAAGATTTTGGTTTCGGTAGCAGTTCTTTGTGAAGGTTTCGATGAGCCATCTGCTGATTGTGTTTTAATCTGCCGTCCCGTTAAATCAAGGGCGCTGTTTATACAAATGGTCGGACGCGGACTGAGGATTGCCAAAAATAAAGAAGATTGCTGGATTATCGATTATTGCGGTAACATTAAGCGGCTAGGACTGCCCACCCAGCGATATCCTATCAGCCTGTGTCCCGCACCAAAGAACGATGACGACGAGCCTATATCCACTAAAACCTGTCCCAGTTGCGGACAAGAGATTTACGCCTTTTTGATGATTTGTCCTCACTGCGGACATGTTTTTGAACCTGAGAAAATAGATTTAGTACCACGAAAAGGCAAACTAGAAGAAATTCTTTCCCCAGATCAGCGCACCCACTTTAAGTTTCTAAAAGAACTAATCGTTGGCTTATACAACAAGCGAGCCCCCAATACCGAGATTGACCTTGCCTTTCTACAAAAGTGGGGCTACCTCCCACCAGAAGATTGGTATGATTCAATATTATTTGGCGATAAGCACGGCTGGGAAGTAGATGTACAAGTTTATTATCGCTATCTGTTAGAGGCGCTGCCTGGTGGTTCTACTCAGACCCGCGAGTGGATAGAAAAAAGCATCCGACGTGAATTTAAATCAGCGATCGCCTGGGCAGAAGAAAACTTTTACAAGAACTACAAACTTCACCTGCCCCCTGTTGGCGTACAGCGCTCCGCGCATGAAAACGGCGGAGCCTCTCGTAGAGAAGCCTCTCGAACAGAAGATATCCAGGAGACAGTTAACAGACGCATCAAGGATCTAATTTCCTACAAAACCTGGTGGAAGCTTTTAGGATTTACTCAGGAACCGACGGATTTATCTCTGGTCTACGATGCTTATCAACAGCGGCTGAGAGAAGCGGAAACTTGGAAGCGTAATATTTTTGAGCAACGAGCGAAGCTCTACAATTTAGCGTTGGAGCAGTCTGTAGCACGGTTTAGCCTCAGTCCCCGTCTTTTACTATTGACCGCAGGTGCAATCAAAAGAGCGATCGCTGCCCAAGATTTCCAAGCAGCAGAGGAACATGCATCATCCGTGACGGCGATCGCCAGAGAAACTATTTGGTCAATGCTAGATCCAACGGAGCGCAGTTTATTTGCCCGATATCGCCGAGGTGAGTTGAATAAACCCCTTCAAGTTGCCAAACCAACCTACACTCAGCACGGAGCAGCGTTTTATCATAAGTCGCATCGTAACTAGCCGCAATATCGGCACTTGCTCGTCATTCGCTCTCGCTAGTTACGATTAGTTAGCGTAAACTACCTACACGCTCCCCAAGGTAGGTGTGAGCCTCCTTGCTGTAAAAGGTATCTCGGCTCAATACCTAAAAGGTGACAATTGAGCGATCGCTCACTATTCCTGCTCAAGCGCTCCAACTGCGAGCAACTTGAATGGACACTTTTACAGGTAGAGGATTGAGGAATTGTGCTGCTGCTGACAGCATACATTTCTGTAAAATCTTGCTCACAGGTGCAACTTGTTTTTCCGGACATTCCAGTAAAATTTCATCATGCACAGTGCCAATCAACTTCGCATCCGTTTTACCCAAAATTGTGAACAGCTTGGCAATGGCGATTTTGGTAATATCAGCACTGGTTCCCTGTACGGGGTGATTTAACAGTTCAGAAAGACGAGGTTTATTTGCCCAGCGTCGTCGCCGTCCACCGATTGTCCTGATTTCTTTAATTCCTCTGCCGTAGACAGTGCTACGAATTCTATCATGCCATTTGGCTACACCTGAGTAAGCTTGGAAAAAGCGTTTTCTGAAAATCTGTGCTTCTTCAAGTGTCATAATGATACCGTATTCAGTCTCGGCATACACTTGCAGTTTGGAAGCTCCCATGCCATAGATTAAGCCGAAATTGATTGCCTTGGCTAATCGTCTATCTTCTGGTGTAATAGAGGACAAAGGTTTTCCCGTAACCAGGGAAGCGGTAACGGCGTGCAAGTCTCGTCCTTGTTTATAGGCTTTGAGAGGAAGGCGATCGCCACTGAGTACTGCTGTTATTCTCAGTTCGATTTGGCTGTAGTCAGCTTTAATGATTTTGTAGCCACCAGAAGCAACAAAGCAGCTTCTTATTGCCTTATCTCGCGGAATGTTTTGCAAATTAGGGCATAGACAGCTGAACCGACCCGAACGGGCACCACATTGACGGTATTGAGCGTGTATTCGACCTGTAACAGGATGAATGTGTTCTTTAAGATTTGTTGATGTGAGTTTTGATAATTTGCGGTAGTCCAATAGCGATCGGATGATTGGGTATTGACTAGCCAATGGGATTAGGGTTTTTTTGCTAGTTGAGTCAACAGGGATACCTAGAGATTGTAGGGCTGCCAGAATTTGTTGGGGTGACTCAGGATTTACGCAGTCTGTGTATTCTGGTAGTAAGGAAAGTTGATCCGAATGCCTGATTTTTAGCTCTTTTAGTTGCAAAGCTGCTGCTTGCTTCTTTTGTTCCAAGTCTAAACTTACAGCAAGCCACTTTTGGTGATCTAGCTGCATTCCGTTTAGCTCCATTTTTGCTATAGCTGGCATTGCTTCAAATTCTAAAAAGGCGGTTGGCAGTAAAGAAGCGCGTTTGAGATAAGTGTATAGAATTTTTTGCAATGGGAGCAGGATAGCAGCATCAATAGCAGCGTACTTTAGTTGGTCATTCGACAGTTTCTCAGAAAAATCGCTGTGTTGTAGGTCTTTATTAAGTTTTATCTTCAAGAATTTGTCGGCTAGGGCAGCTAGGGTATGGCTCTTTTTCAAGCCAGCGAAAAGGACTTGAGATGCCAGTTGAGTGTCAAAGTAAAAACCAGTGGGCTGTAGATTAGCCATCGACAGGAAAGATAAGTCAAACTTGCCATTGTGAAAAACCTTAGTAGATTCATTAGTTAGTAGTTGTCTTAAGGGTCTAAGTTTATTTGCGGGAATGGCAGCTAAGTCCACAATCATCACGGGCATTCCCGAAGCTGCTATTTGCACCAGCCTGAGTTGATGAGTTCGGGGGTCTAGTCCGGTTGTTTCTGTGTCAATCCCTATGGTTTTAGCGGTGGCTAAAGACTGACACGCGGACTTCAGGGTTTGGGCATCCTGCACCAGCTGGTATTGCACATCGCTTGTGTTTAAAGTTAAATTCATGGCGCTTTGTTAATCAGAGTTGATGATAGATATTGCTTTCAGAGAACCGCACCAATGGGTAGAGGAGTGGGAGACAACTTCTTGCCATGAAATTGTTTTGTTGATTTAGTTTTCAACATCAAGGAGTTGATAAAATAAAAAAATAAATCAAAAAAATTGACTTCAATTGAAGTCAAAAAAACAAGAAGATAAATGAATTTAACAAGAGGGCTTTATGGAAAATAAAAGAATGTCGCCAGCGCTATATCGACAGATGAGAAAGGATAATAGCAAGCAGTTACCTGTTAAATATGTACCGAAAACCAGGTGCTTTTAGTATTCGTCTGCACACATTAACAACCCAACCCGCCAAGTTTTATCGGGGTTGCTTGGATCATCAGAACCCAAATCTTGACCTTTGCGGAATGCTTCACGGTCGTAGTAATCGATTTTGTAAAAATATCGAATTCCGTCCAGTTCAACCACCGCTAGATCGTGTTCATTATACGGGTCATTATTAGAAGTGAATTTGTCAAAGCTACGCACCAGTTGAATGAGTTGGGCTAATTTGTTAACTGGGAGGGCTTGGACGTTACGAGTCATGCAGGTTATGCCCAAACTGGTGTCACCTTGGCGAAAGCGATCGTTCAGTTCTGCAACCGATATTTTGAGTTTAGGGTTTCGACAACTATAAGCTGCTTCAATCACGTTGTCTGGGTCAAACTCAGGTGGGACTTTAAGTAATGTCCAGCATGAAGTGCCTTCAATTGTTGCGCTTTGTTTTTCTGTTAAAAAGTCACTGAGGACTTCTATAAAATGGTCTTCACCATGCTGTTGCCACAGCTTTTCTAATGTTTGTTTCATTGATTTATATGGATTATAGGATTGGACTCAGCTACGTCCGTATGTGAACGTGCTGGCTAATCCTAAAGGGCGTTAGCCCTGATTTCTCTCTAGTTATCAGTGACTTAAAGTCGAGATTGAAGAACGGAGTTCTCTTTCTTTGAACTGAAGAGCGAAGCGCAACTACAAGCGCTGCGATGGTCTAGCTGCTAGCCTTGTCGGGCTTCGCAATTTTTTTAACTCAGCCTAACGGCTGATAGCCTCACTGAAAATTCTTCCCGTTGATAGAACCAATTTTTCAAGAGTGTTGGTTAATTTAATTTGTCAATTTTGAATGATTTGTAGCTACAAATCATTTGAAGGTTCTTTATGAGACTTCCAAAAACGAATACTACTTTTCTCTATTTTTTGAAAACATTTTTGCTGCCGTCAAAGACAACTTTTGAAGAAAGTGTTGAACCGACAATGATTAGAAGATTACCCAGATATTGGCGCTTTCTGACTTGCATATTTTCTGCCTTTTTAATCATTTCCAGTTTTCTAACATTTCCGGTAAGTGCGGTGGGACAGACTCTTAGTGATGGAAGTCTGCCAACACGGATTTGGGAAGTCAAGAGTGCTGAGAAACAAGGAAATCCCACTAAAACGAATGTTCTTTTACCGGATTGGAAGCAGATAACATTCAGTCAGATGCCGCCGATTAGTAAATCCGGTAGCATTAATGCTAGTGAGTACACGCAAGCCGTTGGTTACGACTTAAGCCGCAGCTGGCAGGCTGGGCAAACTCCCGATCAATATATGAAGCTGGGGGATGTAAGCCAAGCTTTGCAACCTGAACTGCTTTCGGTTGGGGCAATTGCACAAGCTACGGGTTTGAATTTAAATGAGGTTGCTTTGAGTACTTTTACTCTGGTTGCCGAGCAGACTTTAGACCAATTAGTTAAAGCAGTGCCGATGACGGGACAATTCAATGTCCGAGATGTTGCCCCCGTTGCTGCTTTGCTTGGCACGTCATCTGTGGGCGATGTATCCGATCTTCAAATTGCTCAAGTACTAGCTCAAAATCCTCAACTAGGGCAACTAAAGCTTGGGGAAATAGATTTGAGCCATTACTCAGTTTCTTCCATTCCTAATTTAGACAGCACACCACTCCAACAGTTTACAGGCTGGCAGAACACTTTTATTAAAGACGTGCCAGGACTAAATACTTTGCCTCTGGCTGCGATGCCTAATCCCATTGCTGAACTTGGCAGTTTAGTAATGCGGATCGATATGGTTTATGGTAAAGCTGAAGCTAAACGAACTAATACCGTTTCTGGCTCTGATGTCCAGGGGTTTTCAGTTCTCTGTGAGGGAAATGATTGTGCCTATGTTGAGCTTGACGATTTAGAAAATCAAGGTCGAGCTGCTCGCGGATCGTTGGAAGGAAAACAGTGGATTTCCGGTAAATACCAGGAAGTCGAAGGAGGTTGGGGCTGTTTAAAAGGTTTTAACGGTGGCAAAGAGCCAACCGGGAGATTGCCGTTTGGCAGTTCTTTTAAAGTGGTGATTTGGGATACGGATGAAACGACCGATAGCATTACCACTGCTTTGTTTTTCCGGTTTTGCAGTCCTTGCGGATGTACGCCTTACTTTATTGGACCAGTTCCCTTCTTCACTTATCGGGTCAATTCTCCAATATTTGTGGGGACTTTGAATGAAAGGCTTGTTACTGCTGCTTACATGCCGACTCAGGCTCAACCAGAAGTGATGTCTTCATCAGCATCGACACCCAAACCCGTCCAAAATGCTGTTTCCACTGTTAATATACCTTGTTCCCCTGCGAAAACGTCTGGGGCATCTTTGCAAGGGATCAACCTAGATGCTTTAGGTCGTGCGATCGCTCTTATCGAAAGCGATGGTCAGTTTGATGGGTTCGGTCTTTATGTTTGTGCTGATAAAGGACAGAACTGTGGGCGTGCTTTAGGAAAGTACCAAGATATGTCCTACAACCCCTACGCGGTGAAGGCGATTAGCAGTAAACCAGGTGGTGAGGCGTGGCTCTTGAAAATTCGCTCTGGCGGGGAGATAACGAAGCAAGAACTTTTTCAGTTCTATCCGCCTGCGGATCAAGAAGCAGCTTTCAAAGCTTCGTTGCGAGACAAGATTGCTTCTACATCTGAACAGATTGATCCTAAAACTGGGAGGCCTTACTTAGGCGATTTTCGTTCTCCTACCGGAGACGCTGCGCGGTTTTCATGCGCGTTCGCGAAGCGTCTCGAAGAGAAGCGCTGTATGGAGACGCTACGCGATAGCTGCGCTCGCCGTAGGCATCGCTTAATTGAGCGAGTAGCGCAGAAACATTTTGGGGGAGAATACTCCAAAGTTGACTCTGGTGCAAGCGACACCTATGGTCGGTTGAGTATTTACACTTATGGGCTTGACGCTTTAAAGCGATACAAGTCAGACGTGGGTGGTACTTTGACTAACACTGCTTGTACTTCTACTGCTTCTGCGTCCTCCACTCTTCCTGCGTCTCCTACAACCCAAAAAAGTGGAGCGAGTAATTCTTCATCAGCCCTTAAAGCGACGAACAACTATGTCAAACCTTCAAACGGGCTAATAACCAGTAATTTCGGTTGGCAGACTCACCCGGTTACTGGTGTGCGGAAAATGCAGAATGGTCTTAATTATACCGCAGATATTGGAAGCTCGGTTAAAGCAGCTGATGCTGGTGTTGTTAAGTCTGTTGTCTCTAACTGTAGTCGAGGTGAGAGCAGCTGCGGTGGCGGCTACGGGAATTGGATTGAAATCGACCACGGTAACGGTAGAACCACTCGGTACGCTCACCTGCAATCTGGAAGCGTCAAGGTTAACCCAGGAGACACAGTTTCTCAAGGGCAAGTGATTGGTGGAATTGGCAGCACGGGGTTGTCAACAGAACCACACCTGTATTTTGAAACCCGCTCCTCTGGTAGCTCTGTCAACCCGTCTCAATTTGGACTTATGCAAGCCAATTAGGACTTACGCACAAGTCGCGAAAAAACGAACCACGTTCGCATAGCATCTCCGACAGGAGAAGGGAAGCAGAAGAAATAAGAGTTAGAAAGAGTTTTTGCCTAAGTCCTACCAATGAAAGTAAAAAACCAACTAGCATCGTTCCTGTCTGGCTTAGGCTTTACGTTAGTTGGGGTTTCAAATTTGCACTAATGTTGCGATTTTCAGTGAATTTCAATGAAAAGACTCATAAAAAGAAGGTTTTTGCAGTTTACTTGGGGCGTGTTAACTGTCCTGATGATTTCCTTGATCTGCGGGTTGTTTGCCCCAACAAACAGCCAAACCAGTGAAATAGAGGTTCCGATCGCCTGCGTTCCTAAAAGTATTGGTGTTGTGAGAACAGAACTAGTAACGGCTGTATCAGAAAAAGGCATTCAATACCGCTTGCTGGATGCTTATACCGAAGGAGCCTCTGTGCCATTTTCTCTGTTGGTTTCTCTCAAGGGCAAATCGTGCCAGATTCTTCTTTCTAATCCCATGAATGACTTTTACCCCTACCACCGTGTAGTGCCGTTGCAAGTAGCGCGACAGATAGCTTTGGGCGAGCTGCGTTACTCCGCTGACAAGTTAGGAGGAATAGATAAGTTCCGTGCCACGTTACAACCACGATCTTCAGGCTCGTCTTGGGAATTTGCTTTTATAGGACATTTGGGCGTTGCAACACGTAGGAATCACACCACCCAAAAATATCAAGGTTGTTAGAGCGAAATAGAGGTAGGTCAGTGTCAAAACTAAAATTGCCAAAACATCACGTTTTATCTTCATCCCCTGTTTCTAAACCTCCAAGCTGCTGGATGTCACTTGCCCGTTGGTTCCGTTTTGGGCTTGGGGTTTTTTTGTTGCTTTCATTATTATTGGGAACTGTTGGTTGTAGTTCTAGTGCCGCAACGGTATCTTGGCAGAAAGCATCATCTGTAGTTTCTGTCAAGACTTTAGAACAAATTGTTCAACAAAATACTGAACTCGATCCGACTCAAGCAACTGCGGATGTGCTGGCTTGGACTGTAAAAGGAAAAGCTGGAAAATTGGTTGTTCTTGATTACAATAACTCCGGTGTTTGTGGAGCAGCGGGCTGTTTGTACAATGGCTATTTAGTTGGTAAAAATGAGCAGTTAAGCCAGGTTTTTTCGAGTTATTTGAACCCTTACTTACCACAGCATCAGCCTTTGTTTCAAGTTGGCGATGCTCCAGAGGAGTCGCTTGGCGTAGACGCGGAGCGGCTTGTCGTTAGACATCGCTCTGATACGGCTTTGCCTTGTTTGCAGGTTATGCAGGTGGATAACAACCGACTTCGACAAATGCTCTTTTGCTTCAATGGTCAAAATTATCAGTTAGCCAGCAGTCAGTTACTTGACAAAAATAGCAAATAACGCTCTACGTATGGGACGCACTCTTGGTGCTGCCAAAAAAGATTCCCCCAGCACCATTAGTGACTGGGGGTCTTTTTTAGATTTTCGGACTATGCTTCATCCTCATCATCGCTAAAATCATCATCAAAGTCGTCGTCGAATTCTGATTCCTCGTCTTCAAGCTCATCCTCGAAGTCGTCATCATCTTCAACTTGGCTGATTTTCCGAGGTGGTTTGTCGTGACTGCCTGTATTAGTCTTTGTTTTCTCTGCTGGTTTCCCGGCTGGAGGGAGAACTTTGACTTCAGGTTCAGAAGAGACTGGTAGGGCTGGTGTTTCTGTAAATCCAGCGATCATATCATGCAGATTCCAGATACTATTTTTGTGTTGGGGTCTGCCAAGATAAAGCTGCGACAGATTATCAATTGTCGGCTTTGTATAGCTGAGGGTTTTGCAGCAGTAGGATTTATTGTTTCCTTCGCCTTCCTTAACAGCTTTAAACTGGCAATTAATAACCCCCAATGAGCGCCATTTGTCATTTTTACCGCTAAATGGTACTTTGAAGTAATCTGAAAATGTTTTTTCAAGTAGTCGGTAAAACTCGTCACGAGCTGCTTTGAAGCTCCACAGAGCTACGTTTTTAAAGCGGATCACAATGGGAGTTGAATGCATTGGACGATTGGTTTCGTCCAGGAACACCAGGGCGTGTTCGCTGACAACATCCATTGTTTTCTTGTCGAGGTTTAGTTTGTACTCATCGTACAGTCCAACAACACTGCCACCGACATCGGGGGCATCGCTTTTATAGCGAATGTATTCAGGTACAAAGCCTAAGACAAGAATTCGGGCTTTAGTGAGTAGCAAACCAGTCACGTCTTCACTAAGTGTGACAGTAGTTAAGTCATCATCATCAGGCATAGCAAACCAATTCGCCTTTTCCAGTTGATCTTCTGGAATGAGAATACCTGCGGGGTTATCATTGATGACAATCCCATAAGGCAAGACGGGTCGGCGGATTTGATTATATTCTGAACCCAGTAATTCGGGGTCAATATCGAATATTGCTTGCTCTTGAACTTGAGTTGCTTCTTGAGTGACTTCTTGTTCAGCTGGTTTAGTTCTGGATTTAGTTGATTTGTTATTAGTTCTAACCATGAGGGTGAAAATTAAAGTTTCCGCCCTCACTAGTGGCGGTAGCCACAGTGGGCGGAGTTTATGTCTATCAGGCGTGGTAGATAAATCAAGCATTGAGTGAGCGCACGACACCCCCAGTCCAAAACTCGCTAAAATAAGTTTAATCATTAGACTTAAATCAATGATTCAGGAGTCAGAGGGGTACGACGCACAGCGGGTGATTATGCTGCTAAAATTTATGCGCTCCATTCGCAGTAAAGCCTTGCATCCCCGAAACTTCGTTGAAAAATACCAACTGACCCAGGCTCAACTCGCCGAACTCCTCGGCGTGTCCGTGCAGCTTGTCAAAACTTGGTTTGCGCGTGAAGACCCGCGTGAACCAGAACAAAAGTATTTAGACCGACTGGCTGAAATTGATGCTCTCCTCGAAATCAAAAAGGTCATCGACGAAAAAATTCCCCCCCACTTACGTAAGCTGTTTCACCTCGATTAAAGTCTAATCATTATACTTTTACTCTTGACCTTGCACAGCGGCGAACTTTACTGTGATAAAAAGTCGTTCGTTACTCTTAATTATGATGACCCAGAGCTTTCTCTCCGGCAACGATAACGAAAATGCACCCGTACCTAACACAGCCCAAACAACATCCCCCCACCGAGAATCCATCAAACATCTACTGATTGGTTCTCCCAAAGCTGTGACCAGCACAATTCACGTTTTACACCAGCTTAATTATGCCCATGTGGGTGATTGGAGCGACCTGTTGCCAACCGCTAATCAAGGAGAAGTAATGAGTATTTTGAGTCGCACAATTTCGGTACAGTAGTAGTTAGTGCGCTGAAGAAGAAGAGTTTACGCCCCCAATAGTGGGGGTTATTTTTTAGGTGAAGATACTAAATAAAATTATATTTATTCAACATAAAACTGCTTTTCCTAGCTAAATCCTAACCTTTGCTATAACTTCTTTGCCTTTTGGATCGAACTTCGACTGAAAACCGAATTGATATGTAAAAATTCTACCTATTGACAGAACCAAACTGTTTATATCGTTGTTAAACTAACTTGTCTATTTTGAGCAGTTTGTAGCTACAAATAGGATTTCAATACATTTTAAAAACTACTTTAATCATAAAAGATGATTTTTGCTTTCAAGGTTTTGTTAAATCAGGCGGTGAACCAGCCTGCAATTGTAAGTAGAAAAACAGAAGCACCTATTCCAGGTTCTTCAATTAATATGGGCGGGTTACTCAAACAATTCAGCAATCCAGAAGGACTATTAACAATAGGTGGGCTAATTTTTATCCTTTTGGTGCTGCGATTTGTTGGGGGCGGAAAAGGCAAAATTACCACAGGTAAGGTTTGTGGAGTTGCTGAGAAGTTAGCAGCAACCCAACTAGCGCTTAAACAGATCAAGGAGCGCAAACATAACAAGGTTTGCCTTTGGTGTGGTAGCCCTCGTTATTGGTGGAAAGGGAAGAATTTCAAAGGTCTGGTTGCTACCGTGCAGACAGCAATAGGTGCGATTCCTACGATTTGGCTTCCTCATGCTGAACGGTCTATTTTGGTAATTGGTGCCCCTGGATCTGGGAAAACTTTTTCAACGATTGATCGCGCCCTAGAAAGCGCAATGGTTCAAGGGTTTCCGATTATACTTTACGACAAGAAAGGAGACCAACTCAAGCTCCATGCACCGCTGGCGGCTCGTTATGGCTATAAGGTTCGGGTATTTGCGCCAGGGGAACCCTATTCAGGAGTTATTAATCCTCTTGACTTTATGAAGTCCCCGCAAGACGCGGTGATGGCAGGTGAAATTGGGCAAGTTATTAACAGAAACGCCAGTTCTAGTCAGGGAAAGAGTGATGAGTTTTTCTCCAAGGCTGGAGACTTGCTGGCTAAAGCGATTCTACAGCTAGTTAAGGGGTCTCGCTATCCAGATATGGCAATGGTTTATAGCGTGCTGAGACTGCCCAATTTAGTGAAGCGCATCGACTTTGCCGTGCAGTCTCGTGCTATGGACGAGTGGATAGCTACCAGTTTTAATCAGTTTCTTAGTGCTAAGGAAGCAGAAAAGACAATTTCCGGTATTTTAACGACGGCAGCGGGAACATTTAGTAGTTTTATTCAGGCTGATTTATTAAGGGCTTTTATTGGCAAGTCCGATATTCCCACACGAATTGAAGGTCGGGAGATGATTGTTTTTAAGTTAGACGACGAGCGTCGAAGCGTCGTGGGACCTCTGTTAGCAGCAGCAATTCATTTGATTGTTGTTTCTAACCTTAGTCGTCCAAGAAAAGACCCTTTAATCATTTCGCTTGACGAGTTTCCTTCAATCCGATTGGATCGGATGCCTCAATGGATTAACGAATACCGTTCTAATGGCGCTTGTTTTATTTTGGGAATTCAAAGTTTGGAGCAGTTGTACGAGGGCTATGGTGAAAAATTAGGGGCGGCGATCGCTAGTGCTTGTAGTACCCATGTTCTATTTAATCCAGGCAACCCGGACACTGCTAAAAAATATTCTGAGCGGTATGGTGAAAAAGAAATTACTCTCAAAAACAAGTCTACCACTCGCTCTAACGGAAACCAGTCAATTAGTTGGAGCGAATCTCTTCAGAAAATGCCGTTGTTCTCGGTGGATGAAATTTTACGTTTTCCTCCAGGGAAGTGTGTAATCACCAATCCTGGTTACAGTTCCGGTGGAGAAGGTTCAATCCCTTATCCGCTGACCATACCAATTCCGTTGGCAGATTTAAAACGGAAAGATGAGAGCGAGGAACTTTGGGACACGCATGTGAGGAAGCATTTGGAAAGTCGCGTCCAACTCGCTAGCCTTGACCAGCTAACCGCAGCCCTTTACGAACGTATTGAAGAAGCAGAGCGAATGTTGCCGTTACCAGACGAAGCTGGTAATGTTCCGCCGACCAGTACACCAAAGGGCAGAAATAACGCTGTTGATGCTTTAGACTCTGTTGTTCCTAAGAGAGCTAACCTTAGAACTCGCGTTTTTGCACCCCCAGAGATTGGGAGTCGGTGACGGATGTAGTAAATAAGAAAGCCGCTTTAGATTTAGATTGGGATGAACCAGAATCTCGCAATCTCGCCTTATCTAGAATATTGCAAGCATTAAACTCAGTTGAGTCGTGGGTAGAGCAAAAAACTAATTTAGACTTCAAAACCAGCAATCAGGTAAACAAGAGCCTTAAAGATGCAAGGCATCTTTAAGCACAAGATGTGGAGGAGGGATCAGATGGTTTCCCAAAGCTTCGTAAAGCTGTCGCCAAAGATCGACGCATTTCATTCGCTTCCGATTGTAATAAATTAAGTTGTTGCATTGATGTTTTCCTGTTCTATCGCTACACCTAGTTGAGCAATTACAATTAATCTATACTCCGAAAACCCTGAAGATTCCGTGCAATTAGAAGAGAGAAATACCAACCATTTCCCATGCTGTTTTAACCGCTCTCTGTTCTGTGCTGTCATTTCCATATAGTGTACCAGCAACCTGATACGTAGACATTGCCGCATCTCGGAATTGGCTGTTGGGGTTAAGCTTCAGCAGTGCCTTATACCAAATCTGTCCAGCTTTATCAGAACCAATGCGTATTGCAGTTTCATAAAACGCCTTATTCGGAATGCCTGAGTTGATGTGAATACCTCCATTGTCCTGGGTTCCTCTATAAAGGTCTTTGAAGTGAGCAACTTGAGCATCTTTGCCTACAGCGGGATTATCATATGCGGTACCAGGTGCTTTTAGCGATCGAGAAGCCGATTGCTCTTTGGAATTCAAGATATCTTGCTGAAGTAACCAGGCAATAAAGCCTGGTGCCAAGAGCCAGTCTCCTGTTTGCGCTGTTTGTTGCAATCGCGTTTGTTTAATCAAGGAGGCGAAAATATCAGCATAGGATTCCTGAAGAGCACCGGGTTGTCCATAGTATTTAAATTCTACAGTTTTATAGATAAAAGGCAATGCGATTTGGTGATAAGTGAAATCAGGTAAATATTGGATTTGAGGTGGCGCATTATACTGCTCACCATCCCACCAAGCGTTTAAGAAATTTTTGTCTACAATTCTAACTGGTGGGACATTGAGATCAAAATTGAATAAGGTATTGAGGAATTTAACTGCATATGCGACATCTTCATTAATCTTTTTAGCTGCTTCTTGCGTTTCCTGCGTATTAATGCCTGGCTTCTCTATTCTTGGAATGTTACTAACACCTATTCCTTGGGCACTAGTTTGTAATAGCTTGAAAATATCATCTAACTTACGATTAACTAATCCAGTAGTAGAATCAATAGCTCCAAAGTCTGTAAGCAAAGTCAATGCTTTCCGCAATGACGGCTTTAATGATTCTAACTGCTTATTGACTTGTGCTAGTTCATATTTTGCTCTTTCTCGATCTTTTTTCGCTGCTTCTGCTTGTGTGCGTGCAGATTTTGCTGTTTGAATAGCCTCTTGGGCGTGCAACTTGGCCTGCGCTGTCTCCTGGATTGCTTTTTCCTTCGCCTGATTTACTTGAACTAATTGTTGTTGTGTTTGTTGGTATTGCTGTCTTACTATCTCTTCTTGTTTTTTAGCAGAAGCTAAATTTTGCTCAGCTGTTTTTTTAGCATTTTCTGCATTTATGCGTTTCACATTTACTGTTTCAAACTGTTTTTGCAAAGAAATTTCTTTCTCCTCAAGGCTACTTACTTTCTTCCTTAATTCATGTTCTTTTTTTGCCAACTGCTCTGCATTGCTTAAACTTTGCGTTGCTACCCAGCCTGCTCCTGCTGCCCCTACCAGCATTAAACCAAGAGCTACAGCCCCAACCCGAAGCAGCTGATTCGCTTTACGGTTTGCCTCTGCTAAGACTTGCTTTGCTTCGGCCTCTGCCGTCAATTTTTTTTGAATATCACGCTTTTCCAGTTCTTGACTCGCATCCAGAAAACGACGATCATCATCTCCCAAACTTTTTCCTTCCGCCCAAGCCCTTGCGTTCTGTAATACCTGTCCCCGCAGCAACCGCGATTCATCCTGGTACTTTGAAGCAACCCAAGCATTAAATCCATCTGCATAAGGGCGTAACTTCTCAAGTTCCTGGTCAAACCACGATAGGTTAAACACCCCCATGTAAATACGGTTATAAATTTGTAACCTACCCTGACGCTTCACAACTAGCCCCGTTAGCCGCAATTGCGTCTGCTCAGGACTGTTATTCGCTGGAATTTCTTCCTGCTGCACAATCTGCCGACACAGCCCTAACCGTCGTCCTGCTCGTAGCTCTCCGCCTTCTAACAGGCGATCACGAATTGTCTTCAAATGCTCAGGATTGTCCTGTGCCTCCCAGTTTTCCAGGATGCGCGAGCGAACTAGCTGCTCAATCGCTGCTGCTTCATCCCCTGCCACAATTGAGTCAGGAGAGCTAAGAACCAATTGGCAGAGTTTTTGGACTAGAAAGGGCTGTCCATCAGTCCATGCTAGGACGACATTTAAAACCGCCTCAGGGTTCTCTGCTTTTCCTACTAACCCCGGTATCAGGGGTTGAACTTCGTGAAGTTGGAAACCTTCCAAGTTAATGGCTCGTCCAATATTAAAGGGCGTGCGGTTTCTGTCTTGAATCAGGTCTGAGGGAGTAGCAACACCTAATAGGGCAAAGGTAAGACGGCTGTATTCCATTTGTTCTATCCGCTGCTCATAAAAAGCGCGGATCAGCGCAAAGAAATCATCTTTGAAATCGAATTTGAGAACACTATCAATTTCATCAAAGAACAGAACAATAGGTTGAGAAATTTCTACCAATAGAACAGTTTCAATAAACTCCACAAAGCGTTGGAGTGGTGGGATATCTTCTCTTTCATTCCACCATGCCCGGTGCTGAATTTTGATCCCTAGACTACTTTTTAACCGCCCAATAATACCTTGATACCAGCCAGCGACAGTTGCATTATGAGTTTCCATGAAATTGAGATTGACTACTCCACAGACAATCCCCTCTGCCCGCAAACGTTGAGCTGTGCGGTTCTGCAAACTCGATTTGCCCATCTGCCGGGAGTTGAACACATAGCAAAACTCCGCTGCTTTCAGGGCTGCATAAAACTCCTGGTCAGCTTGACGCACCACATAGCTGGGAGCATTCCCTTCCAGTCCACCGCCTACTTTATATGCATAGCCTGGAATCGGTAGCGTGCTCATGGCGATCGTTACCTTCTCTCTTGCAAATGGTCACGAAAATACGAGCGATACAAATCGCAACGAATAGTTGCCTGATTTCCTTGCAGACTAACCAATCCCATACTATCCAGCTTATATGCGGAGGTCGAGTTCAATTCTGTTGCTTTACTTTTCATGACGACCTGCCGCAGAGCTTCAGCCAGTTCAGGATACTGCTGCAAATTGAGTAAATGCCGTCGCAAGTGATCAATGTAAATTCCTGCTTCAGTAGGTGCTTCCGAGATCAGTTGTGCTAAAGTCACATCCTGCCGACGAAGATGGTATAGCGCCTTACGGACGAGGTAAGGATGTCCACCCACCAGAGTCACAAGCTGCTCCACCTGTTGTCCACTCCAGGTCAGCTCATAGCGTTGTGCTAAATGTTGCACCTGAATTCGGTTAAACTCCGGTAACTCTACATTCATACCCACATTAAATGGTGACTGGTTGATGTTTTGAGGTATATACGCTTCAGTCGAATGCACAACCACCAGCCGCAGCTTTGCCCATAAATCACTGGAAGAATCGCCGTACCTTGCCACCTCGTACCAGGAACGGAGTAAGCCGGAAAAATCATCCATAACTTCTTGATGGGGGAATACTAAATCCACTTCATCCAGTCCCAAAACAATAGGGCTATCAATTTCCTCTAAAATGCACTCCTCCAAATAGGCATTACATTTGTCCTTACTGCCGTAACCCTTCCAGTAGTCCTCCAACTGGTTCAGGCGCTTCAACCGTCGCCCAATTTGCTCACAGAACCAGCGTAAAAATTGATCCAGGTCGGTAAACAGTCTGTTATCTGCCCGCTGAAAGCTTAAGGGAATTGCCTGATAGCCTTGCTCCTTGGCGTAATTTAGTATCCTCGCCATCAGTGAAGTTTTGCCCATCTGCCGTGGAGCTTTAATCCGGATCAGCGCCCCTGGTTGCACAATCTCCCGATAACAATCTGCCTCAATCGGCGGGCGCTCAATATACAACCCTGAGCTGAGCGGCACTGACCCTCCGGGTTCCCGGTACAACTCTGGTTCTGCTACGGGTAAAGGGGGGGAATCTGGGCTATCTTCATTCGGGAAGACTGGCCCAGCAGAGGTACTCATCGCTGATGCGTGTCCTGTTGCTAATAGGCTCAGCGCCTCCTGAATGATCATGGGTGTATCCAGAGGTGACTTCCATTCCCGCTGCTGAATGTTTTGTAAGTATCCCCGCAGGTCATAATTTAAGGGAGAGTTCAGTGGGAAGTTCACCCGGATTGGCAGGATCATTGGTCGCCGATCCCCACGGCTGTCGCGTAACAGCTTTGCTCGTCGCACTTCCTCCGTCACCATCTCACTGACCGCCGATTGCTCAGACAGCAGTAACAAAAAGTAATCACTTCGTTCTAACTCAGCATCAATTCGCTGTGGCCAGGTCTCACCCAGTCGGATGCTCTCCCCTGCCATGAAGGCTTCATGCCCTGCTGCTTTAAGCGCCTCGAAAAACTGTTGAGCCAGATCTCTATCAGGGGATTGGCTGCGATAGCTGATAAACACTCTGGTCATCCTGGTTAGGGAAGATATAGGTGTTTCCTCGTCGCCTTGAACCTGCTTGCGTTTACTCTGGGTGGATAGCGATCGCTTCTTGATTTTAAGGACAGGTGTAGAAGACTCCGGGATACTTTGTAGATCAATTAAGTTACAGCCAAACTCAAAAGATTCTTTGTAAGTCTTATTAGACGCGATCGCTCGATAAAAACCCTTAGCAAACTTGATAGCGGCCTTATCGCCGATCTCTTGATTCATTCCAACTACACAGTCGATGTGCTGATAAATGGCTTTTGCTTGTTCCTCGGAATAGCAGGCGTTCAAAAAGACACATTCCACGTTTGCTTTAAACAACTTAAACAGTCCTCCTAACGCTGTAGAACTGACCAGTTGCATCTGTCCCAGCTCATTTTCTAAAGCTAACCCCTGGCTACCCCCACCATGCCCCGAAAAATGAACGATTTGAGGCGTGTGATCCAGCAGAATAGGCTGTAGGTCATCCACCCGCACTGCCCAACGAGTAATGATTTCAAAGAGGTCTCGATTTTTGGACTGATCCACAGATGCCTGAATTTCTCGCACCTCTTCGTCCAAGCGCAGCCTATCAGTACTCTTCGGGTTTGCAGTCAGAATCAAAATCTTCTTCATGGCAACCACCTCTAAAGAGGAGGCGAGTCACTACACGCAAATAACTACCACTTTCTCATAGCCAATTACTGACTTTCAAGCTTGTGACTCGAAATCTGTAACAATATTATATGTCGGACGGGTGAAGGAATATCAGCTTGCAAATAATATGGGTTGTTGGCAACTTTTGGTGATCCTGGTTGGGGTAAGGCAGCTATGCTGAGGGCAGATGTCGGTTAACAAATTGTTTAGACAGAAATTTTTTCGGTTTTTCGTCTAAGTAGGCGCCAAGCGCTCCTATGTAGCACCTTTTGAACAGATAAGCATGGTTGGGCTGGTGGCAGCCGATGTAAAAGTATTTCATATGCACAATTGTGTCAAAATTATTCTTAGAAAAGCGGCGATATTGGTATGCAAGAGTAAATGTTTCAAAGACATAAAATTCATGAGCAACGAAACTTAGTTGGTAAGATCAGCTTGGTGATTTTCGATGCTTGCGCTTGGTTTTTGATGGCTTGTTTCTTGGTTTTGGCTATGCTGGCGTTCTACTATCAGTTTGACCGTTGGTACTATTTGTTAGGCATTGCAATTTTGGTTTGCCCAGAGACACCGCTACACCCGCTATTCAAAGCGTTTTCAATTTCTCTAATTTTGGTGTTGCTAAAAGCAATTGTCTAAGTTGTTGAGTTATGGGTAGGATCAGTGTGAAAATAGTTCTGTTTAAGAGTGTCAAATTTCTACTTCCTCTATTTCTTCTAAGGGTAGAGCCAGTACTTGATTATAGACAGTAGGTGAGCCGAATATGGTTGACAGTTCTCTTTCTTGGTAAATCGGCTGTTCTGTTAATACTGAAACTAACCATTGTTGGGTTTCTTCATGCTGTTGTTGGTTCCAGTAAATTTCGTGTTTTTTAGCTACCTGTTTAGGGTGCAATGCCAAGATTGTTAATTGTAACTGCTCAGGTGTAACCATTAAATACTCTGAAGTTACCCAGAGCTTAACTTTGTCATACCAGTTGAGTTGGGGTTGTCGAATTGCCCACTCGATTAGTCTGACCGATTTTTTTTCAAAGGCTACATTTGTGCTGATCTCGATTACTGCATTGTCGTTCTCAAGTTGCAAAGCAGCGCTAAAGTGAGCGTCAATTAGTAATTTATCTTTTTTAAGTGTAAATATTTCTGGAACTAGCGATCGCATCTGATCAACCCATTGGTTGATTTGTGGGTGTGCATCCAACAGTGGTTTTACAGGGAGTCCCAGAAAAATTTGCTTTATGACCAGTTGGAGGTTTTTCTGATCGGAGTTGGTTGACGAAGTTAGGGTTTTTGAATTAACCAAAATCCCCAGTTCTGAAATCGTGAGTTGTCGCATGGAAGAATGGAAAGTATTTTGAGTTTCCTTTATGCATGCGGCGATAGCCGCCTCACAACTACAAAATATTTTTCTTATTTGTTGAGGAAGCAACGTAGCTCAGAAGCGATCGCGTGGCTTTGAGTGAGTGCTGGTGATTACCGATTGCAGCTACGTCTGTGTGGCTACTGTATGTTGTAAATTTAGGATTGCTCACCTAACGTCGCTGTTATATTGGGATGGATATAGAAAAAATATGGCTTGCTAAGTTCCAAAATCCACTCTCATGCTATCCATTCAACTATCTCAAATTCTGCGGTTGGAGTAAGCAAAAAATAGTTTTCCAAAAGATTCTAGAAGCATGAAACTTGAGACAATAAGTATCTAGAAATATTTGGTATCGGGTTCCTGTTTGAGAATCAGTCTGAGAAAATCTTTTGTTTACTTATGAATCACCTTATTTTACTTTTGCAGTCTTTCCAAATCTTTTTTAATATTGGATTCAGCTCAGTAAAAATGTTAAACAAGCGTGGGAGCGTTAAAAATACATTAGCCTCCAAGAGTTAATTCCTAGAGGCTTTGATATTTTAGAGAGTTGGGAGTTCCTGGGGGATTGCTCTGAGTAAAGTTATCCCAAGTTGTTTGAGTAGACCTTTATTCCCTTGCGGACACCCATGTTGTTGAAGGCATTTAGGACAATCGGCTTCGCACTCACAAGACTGGGCAAGCTGTGCTGCTGTACTCGCCAGTTTGGTAAGGTTTTGGAAGACAGCCTCGCTTGCCCTATTACCACCTTCACTGCAATCGTAGAAAAGATCGTAATATCCTCCATCGCCTGTGCGTTCAACAACGTAAGTAGAAAGGCGCAAAAAAACCGCTGTCTTGTAACGAAAAGTAAAGTTGTCCAAAAACCTCTTCCCTTTTGCCCCCCGGCGGGCGTAAGGAGATTTCTGCCAGTTGACATCGTGCCTTCTGCCTTGTCATAACGACAATTTGACCTACTTAATTGATGTCGTTGTGCAAAGAAAGAACCACCAGTGGTAGCGCTGCCATTACCTGATGCCCGAATGAATGGAGCGCAATTAGATTGCTTGTGCCTTTTGGGTAATAGCTAGGACTTACGCACGCTCTCAAACGAATCATCTTGTGTAATAACGTAAATAGGTCGTTTCAGCCTTTTACAAACCATGCTTTGTTATTTGCTCCCGGCAGCTTGCCGTAAGCATCACAAAAAGGTAGCTGAAAAATCTAGCTAAAAGCCCTGAAAAGCATACTTGCCATTTCGGCTTTTCTGTCAAGCGTAAGTCCTAATCTTATAAGTAATTAAGCGAACATGGCATAACACACATAATTAATACGAAATTTGTAGCATCCCCTTGACATTATGTAGAGCTAGTACTACAAATGTAGTATGAGAATAAAGAGGACAACAAAAGGCAAAACTAAAAGCCCTTGGAACCTTGACAATTGCATAAATGCAACTTTTGGGGCCGCGATTGGTGTTCGACTGCTCCGAAACCAACAAACGGACGGTTGCAGGATTCGGGTTCGATTCCCGACGGCTCCACTAGACTTGACTGCGGTTGAAGTTGTGTAGAGGCTTGGGTCTGTAGCTCTAACGGTAGAGATCCCGGATGTCACTTGTGCCCTGATAGAAAAAGCTTACATACTTGCTCAATGGTAGAGCGATCGTCTCTAAAACGATAAGTTGCAGGTTCAATTCCTGCGGTGTAACCACAGCTTTTTCAACTTGCACGAGGTGTGAGTGTAACTCTCACAGGGAGGGTATCGGTTCAATCCCGATCAGATCCACTAATATCAATTCGTAATTAAAACAAGAGGTGATTGCAATGGTTCATATTCGATTTGAAGGACGTTCTGTTGATGTCCCAAAAACCCAATTGGGAATTGCAGCAGGGATGAATGATCTGGCAGTGAAAGAGCGGGTTGCTCGGCATTTAGATGTGAATAGCGATCGCCTTTCTGCTTACGTAATCGATCGCCGTCCTAGTGGCGATTTGATCGTTCGCCCTGAAGCTGTCTATGGTTAAATTTCCGAGTCATCCGTGCCCTAACAGAAGAAGCATACATACACATTCATAACGGCCCTAAGGTAGTAAAGTTCGAGCGATCGGACTAAGCGAAGCATGATTTCTAAGTAAGAGCGCAGATTTAGCGTGCGTGCCCACTGCCAATATTTGGTAAGAGCGACCGTAGCTGTAAAAAGCTTCTTGAACTTGCACGGAATGATTTAAGACTTAATTCCGCGCCCTAACTTGTGAAGTCTACACACACTCCGGCAACGGAATGCAGGTTCAAATCCTGTCGCTCCCTTTGATGGGAGCGTAGCCAAATTGGTATAGGCAATTGTGAAAACTGCTTTGCGTTCCTTGTGCGGAATTCCAATTATTTAAATCGTATTTATCTATAACCTTTACTCAATACGGAGGTGAGTTCAATGATGTTAGCGTTCCTCATGTTTAATAACAACTCAATTAGTACAACTGCATTTAAAGAACGTGAGATATGAGCGAACATCGTTTGAGCGAGATTGTAATTGAGCGTCCTCGCGGTGGGAGGAGAATTAGCCTCAAAAAGGTGACTGGCTTTAAGAAGCAATTATACAAAATCACCCAGGATGCAATTCAGGATGGATTGTTGAATCCCTACCTGATTAAACCAATAAATAAATCTAAGTATCTTTCAGACCATCTCGGCCCCTTGCGTCGGTTTTTGCGTAGGCGTAGCCCGCCGCAGGCATCGCAAGTCGGACAGCCTTGGAATGAAGTTTACAGTCAACTGTGTCAACGATTAGATCCCAGCACAATGGCAGGACAGCATGTTATAGATCATGTGTGGGACTATGTTGAACGGCATGTGGAAATAATTGATGGTGGTTTTTGTAGCAAGCCTTATCAAGGGTATCGAAATCAGCTAGATACAAGCTATCGCGATCGCTTCTATATCCATCCTGAAACTGGAATTCTTTGTGCTGCCGAGATAATACCTCGAAAGCAGAAGCAAAAGCAGGAACAAACTGATATTGTCATCATTGATAATTATCATCAATACCAGAAGCTAAACGAGATTTGGTATTTAATTACCTTTGAAGATTTGCCATCGCCACCCACTCATTATGTGACGGATGCTGTCAAAGGTATAATTCATCGTTCTGTGGCATATACAGGTCGAATGATTTACGCTGTTAAGAAACAGCAGTGTAATAAGAAAGAAATTCGATTTATTTTAAATCAACTTTCTAAAATCTAAAATTTTCACTTCGTGCCCTAACTGGATAAGCTTACATACTAGCCGAATGGTAAGGCACTTGACTTGAGATCAAGCAACTACGGGTTCAAATCCCGTGTGTGAATCAACAGCTTTTTCGACTTGCACGAAGCGATTTTATTTCATTTCAATATGGAGGTGAGAACGATGAAAAAGACTAATTCTTTCAACATCGAGCCGGAAGATTTCGACGATTTCTGCTTTTGAACCATCAAGTAAACGTCGTCGTGGCTACCCATCTGAAAAAGCTGTTAAACGTGGCAATCGCCTTATTCATGGCGACAAGGAACTACAAGAAAAGCTTGGTAACAATGACCTTTGTCCTTGCGGTTCTGGTCGCTGCTTTCAAAAAGTGCTGTCGCAATAGCGGCAGATATGATGGCAGCTTACGCAGCTACTACTTTTAGGGAATAAGAGCAAATTCGATAATTTTCCGCTCATTACCCAGTCCCCAATCCCTAATCCCCAGTCCCTTTTACTTGGCAGTTGTTGCCGCGCCCCGATCGCAGAAGCTTACATAAGTCTGAAAAATTTATACACAATGCTTCTACAACTTGCGCGGTGACTCGATCGCCCCGCGTGCAACATCTGCCTCCTCATCCATCACAACTAGAGGAGGTTCATAATGAATACCGCAGAACGTGACCTGCGTTTGGAAATGCTCAACAGTTTGCTGACAACTCCTCACCGCAAGCTTGAGCAAGTCGCAGAAATTCATCAGTTAATTGTTGAACTCGATCCCATCTTCTACGGACACTTGGCAGTCTGGTATCAGCGTCATGGTGATGTCCGCGATCACAAGGAGGTGTTTGTTGCTCATTTGTTAACCAGCAATTTAATTGAACACCGAGATGCTGGATTTATGATGCTGCAAGAATTTCCTCCCTATCAAGTGGCTCGTGTGGTGGACTTCATGAAGCAGCAGCAAAATAAACTGCCTCGTTCGGCTCGCACTGCGGTACGGCGTTACTTGAAGGTGCGGGAGAGCAATCCGGCTCTGTTTGATCGCGCTGCGCTGAGAGGTCGTAAAGCAATGAAGCACTTATATGCTTCACTGCACATCAAGCCAAATGAACGGGCAAATGCGATTCTATTCCGCGATACTCCTCCAGAGGGTTCCTTAGCAAATGTGCTGAAGCAGCTTGCTAAGGCAGAAAGTGCGGCAGAACAGGCACGGCTAATTGTGGAGTTCAACATTCCCTACACGATCGCAATTGGTACAATCAACCAACTCACACCAGTTGTATTGGTGGCGTTAATCAACAGCATGTCTCCACAGGAAGCGATCAACAACCTCAAGTCTCTCCAGACTAGAGGTGCAATGGATCATCCACAAGTTAAGAAGCTGATTGACTCAAAGTTGGAAGCAGCGTCTAAGAGTGGGCGTGTCTCTGCATTCAAAGCACAGATTGCGGCAGACGCAGCAGATTTTGACGCAGACACCGTTGCCCAACTGGAAAAGGTGACAAACGAACAGGTGAAACGGCGCGGTGCGATCGCTCGTCCAACTGCTTTACTGGTAGACAAGTCTGGTTCAATGGAAAATGCGATCGCGACGGGTTTGCAACTCGCTGCCTTGATCTCTGGTATCACTAAGGCAGAACTGTTTGTCTACGCCTTTGACACAATTCCTTACGCTGTTACAGCAAAGGGCAAGGAGTTGACCGACTGGGAGCGTGCCTTCCAGCACATCAAGGCAGGCGGTGGTACTAGTATCGGTTGTGCATTGGAAGCAATGCGGCGGAAAAAGCAGGTGGTTGACCAGATAATTTTGGTAACGGATGAGGGCGAAAATGCTGCTCCTTATTTCGGTGAAGTCTACAAGAACTACTGCCGGGAGTTGGCGATAATGCCCAATGTGGTGATTGTCCGTGTGGGTACTCATTACAACTGGGTGGAGACTCAACTGAAGCAGCAGCAAGCACCTGTAGATACGTTCACTTTCGCGGGTGACTACTACAGTTTGCCGAACATCGTCCCACTCCTAACGCGCCCCTCTCGCCTGGACTTGCTGATGGAGATTTTGGACATACCGCTACCTGTGCGGACTGATAAGTGAGGTTAGAATATGGCATTGCTTATTGTTAAGTCGATGAGCAATGCTAATTCAGCAGCTAAGACTTAAAATGAAAAGGCAAAGGCAAAGATATGGAGATTCAAAAACAGTTTAGTTTTATTGGAAATTTAAATAAATTGCATGAAACTGATGACCAGCCAATTGAAAATTTCATTGCTATTATTCACTGCTATAAAAATGGAAATATTTTCATTGAAATTGATTCAACAACAAATGAAAGTTTGAATCATAAAATATTTTATGAGTCTGCCCCAATATATAAAGTTAAACATCCTATACAGTTTCAAGAAGAGGAAATATTTGAGTGTTGTTTATTTGTTCAACTAGATGAACTTGAAAAAGATTTAGTTCAAACTCCTTATGAAGGTGATTACATAATTGAAGGAAAAACGTTTGAAGGATGGGCTATAAAAGCAAACATCGCAGATGCTAATTTTAGTGTTTCTTTTGGAAACATTGATATACAGGAATTTGCGGAAAATACTAAAAAATATTTAGTTAGATTAAGTGATTTATATATTGACTATAATCCTCAACATATTAAAGGCAAAACATTAGAATCTATCTATGGTATTTCTAATGTAGAAGTATTATCTAATCTTTCAACTTATTTTCTGGATTCTAAATATGAATTGAGTCTTATCTCTGCATCTAGAGGTAAGAAAGATGCTGAAGTTATAAGTGCTGAAATGATTTTTAGAGTTATAGATGAAGATGATTTTGAAGAAATATCATATGATACTTATTTCGCCTGGTTTGAACTATTAATTTCATTTGCAACGGGAAAATGTATAAAACAAATCTATAGAATTGAAACAACTCAGAGTATTAGCGGGCAGAAAAAGATAGAGTTTTGGTCTGGCGATCAAGTTTTCATAAAAGGTCGTGGAGTTGCTGTAATACAGCAGCCACATTTACATTTATTTATTCAGCAATGTTCTTCAAAAGTAACATGGGTCAACTTCAGTGATAAAGGACTAGGTTCAGCGTTACGTTGGTACGTTGAAGCATTTACTAGCAGCACAGTTTCGGTAGAGTTTATGCTACTATGTACAGTTTTAGAAACACTAAATAAAAATCACTCATCTAATTTTAGCAGTAGACTGATTCCTAAGCATATGTATAAAGGGATTCGGGAGCAAATTTTGAGTTTTCTAGATCAATACGAAAAAAGTATTGATGATGAAAATATTTTGGCAAAGTATCATATATTCAAAGCCAAAGTTGAGAAATCATTTGCTGATGGCTCATTTAATAAAGTGGGTAGTCTCAGAACAAGTCTTAAACAAATGCTGGAATTTTATAACGTTCCCTACAAAGACTTATTTCCAGAACTTGAATTCATCAAAATTAGAGACAAAATTGTTCATGAAGGCTTCGGTGGCTTAGATATTGCACCAGAGCTTCGTAAACTTGCAAATCTTATAGTGCGTATAATTCTCTCTATACTTGAGTATCAAGGTCATTACATTGAGTCCAGAAGACTAGAGATTGAGCATGAAATGGGTCGAAGCAAGCACGGTCTTGCTTACAAATTTTTTCCTTTTCAGGATGAATGTTAATCACAATAACCATTCTGGATTTACATTTGCAGTCTTTTTGTAGTATATTGTATTATATTAATATCCTGCGTGCCCCAACTCTTGGAGCCTACATACTAGTACGAGAGGAAAAGTAACACTGTCAAATACAGTGGGCGTGTGTGAACGGGGAGTACGAAGAACCTGGGAGGTAGGCTTAAAAGTAGCTATCCTTGAAAGAGTGTGTAACAACTCACTCTTTGGAGTCCCTCTAGTAACTGAGAACACGCAATGCTCCACCAACTTGCACGCAGGAATTGTACTACTTCCTAAGTAGGAGGCTATCGATTAACAAAATTAAAATTAACTTCAAGTCTTTGACTTTAATACTTCCAGGACTTACGCAACTGGCACAAGCAATGGCGCGGCTGCGCCGCGCCGAGCGCCTAAAAACTAAACTATAGACATAACAATGTCCGGACGTTTTAGTTGCTCGATTAGATAATTGGAAAGTAAGTT
>JAESGF010000218.1_pt1 | contig 33362 bp, 33 predicted proteins | sample 9269621 | NCBI WGS metagenome assembly JAESGF01 (sample SAMN14515066, study PRJNA621663) | algae metagenome | isolation source: Tolypothrix carrinoi HA7290-LM1 and co-occurring heterotrophs from dry rock... | place: USA: Makauwahi cave, Kauai, Hawaii | collected 2011-01-06
AACGCGGCGAAAAGCTCGGTCTCTAGGGGAGTGGGGGAGTGGGGGAGTGGGGGAGTGGGGGAGTGGAGGAGTGGGGAAGTGGGGAGTGGGGAGTCAATAGTCAAGAGTCAAGAGTCAAGATTCCCCCTTGTCTCCCTTGTCCCCCTTGTCTCCTTGTCCCCTTGTCGCCCCATCCCCCCCTCCCCCCCTCCTCATTCCCGAATTCTGTAAAATGTCAAAGCGGTGTTTCCGTAAACTTTCTCGCGGCATATTTCCCAAGCTGGAATTACTGGGGCTATCCAATTTTGGGGACTGTGTTCTACGGCTATTTCGCCGCTAGAATCTAAAAGCTGACCTACCGCGATCGCTTCTAACACTGGCTGATATAATCCACTTGCATAAGGCGGATCGAAGTAAATTTTATCAAATTGCTTTCCTGATAAGTTTTTTAAGCGCTGCAATACGTCTCCCCGCAGCACCTCCCATTTTTGATTTTCATCAGCTACTTGCTGCCAGTTTTGTTGGATAATGGCACAGGCTCGACTCGACTGTTCAATGCCGACAACAACGCTTGCTTGTCTAGATAAAGCTTCTGCCCCCATTGAACCGCTACCAGCGCACAAATCCAGCCAGCGACAACCAGCTATTTCTCCCTGCCAAATATTAAACACTGCTTCGCGTACCCGCGCACTCGTGGGACGGGTATCTTGTCCAGGTAAAGTTTTTATCTGGCGATTTCCGTAAATTCTCAGACTCATTTTTAATTGGTCATGCGTCATTAGTCCAATGGATGTCAGGACTAATGACTAGGACTAAACATAAAACTCACATTTATATTATGCAGGAATTTTTTCGCGGACTTGAGAAACAAAATTAGAGAGGATTTGCAGTCCTATATTAGAGGATTTTTCAGGATGAAATTGGACTGCCATGAGGTTATCGGTTGCGATCGCTGCTGTGACTGTTTGATTACCGTGGGTGACAGTGGCAGCGCGGACTTGGGGGTCAATTGGGTCAACATAGTAAGAATGGACAAAATATACCCAAGGCTGATAGGGCAAATGCTCCCACAAAATACTTTTTGGCTGAGTCAATTGCAGTTGATTCCAACCCATGTGGGGAATAGTAATTCCTGGTTCGTGAATAAACCGTCGCACTTTTCCTTTGATAATTCCCAGTCCTGGTAGTTTGCCTTCTTCGCTAGATTCAAAGAGAATTTGCAATCCTAAGCATATACCTAAGAAAGGTTTGCCGCTGGCGATCGCTTCTTTTATCGGTTGTTCTAAACCACGCGCTCTTATATGTTGCACTGCCGGATCGAATGCTCCCACTCCTGGCAAAATAACAGCATCTGCTTGTTGTAAATCTTTTGAAGAGTGAGTTATCTTCGGAGTTGCCCCTGCTTTTTCCAAACCTTTGCAGACGGAATGCAAATTTCCCATCTCATAATCTATAACTGCAATTACCGGCATTTACCTTCTCCTTGTAAATTTATTAGGGAGACTTTTTATATTGTAAATAAGATTTGTTATGAAGAAAAGAATCCTATTAACTTCTTTTGACATTTGGTTGCCTCATCAGCAGTCAAATTCCTCTGATGATTTATTGATCGAAGTCGGCAAACTTAACTCGCTTGTTTATGATTTGACTTTTTTGCGACAGTTACCGGTCGATGGACAGCTTGCCGGTTCTCAGGTTCAGGCAAAAATCGAAGTCGTTCAGCCAAATTACATCATCCTTTGTGGCATGGCAGAAAGCCGTAAACAATTGAGTGTTGAAAAAATTGCCAGTAAAGCCGAAAATATTTTGCAGACAACGGTAGATTTAGAACAACTGGTGGCAGAAGCAACCGCAATTGAGATTAGCCATGACTGCGGCAAATTCGTCTGCGAGCATCTTTATTATTCAGTCTTGGACTATTTGAGACAGCACCAACTCACAATTGGTTGCATTTTTGTCCACGTTCCCGTTTTGACGGAAGAAAATTTTGAAGGAATTTTTGCCGATTTCTTATTGATTGTTGACAAATTGGCACTTTTATAAAGTCGTTTGCGTCTCGATAGTGAACAAATATGTAGATTTATGTTGCCTTTTTTACTAATTTTTCCCATCGCTCAAACAATTTCCCCACCACAACCAGAGGAAGTGGTGCAACAACAAGAAGTGCGTCCTTTACCCGGACAGTTAGATAATGTGCCTGTGTTTAACAGTAATAGTCCAGAATTAGTTTTGAAGGAGGGGATTTTACTTTCTACCTTTGCTTCATATGGGAAAAAAGTACCGCAGGCACACTTGAATTTTCCTTTTCGGGGAAGATTTGATATTTTCGCTCATCACATTGCCAGAGCGGAACCTCCAGATAATTTGCGGACGTTGTATTTAGGGATAATTTTGCACAACCCGACGAAGCAATCGGTGAAGGTGAATGTTTTGGAAGGAGCGAGTTATTTAAGTCAACCAGATGCACCGTTTATACAATTGCCATCTATTATTGATAATTCTTTAGGTACAGTTTTCGCAGGTCCAGGCGATCGCGTCATGACTGATGTTTTAAGAAAACTCCGACAACAAATTTTACCAGCACAAATAGTCATTCCGCCTGGGCAAAGTCAGATGTTGTTAAATCAGCCAATTCCGGTCAAGGAATTGACACCGCCGTTAAATGGTCGGTCAACATTGATACATCTGCAAAGTAATGGTATGATTTATGCGGCAAGTCTGGCGATGTTTGCACCGATAAATTCTGATGGTAGCGAGCGATCGCCTTCTCTGCAAGAATGGCAAAATCTCCTAAATAATGGTGATTTAGCAGGACCCCGTGATAAAATACCCACTGAGCCAAATAGTGCTAAACCAATAATATACGGTCGTGTCGCCGGCGTTGCCCAAGGTTCTGAGTGGAAAGCTTTATTGGTAGATCGTCCCCAAGCTAAATATCTGACTATTCCCCAACCCGGTCAAGCCTTTTCTTACCCCTTGAGTACAGTTCCTGGTGGTAGCCTTGGTACCGATCAAATTCAAAGTGCGCCGATGTTGGTACGCTATCCTGATACCGCATATCGCGCTCACGGTAACTATGGAATTAAATACAGTCTCAAATTGCCACTATATAATAATACTCAAAGTCGGCGCATTGTAACTATATCAATGCAAACACCACTAAAGGAAGATAAATTAGTAAATCGAGGCTTGCGCTTTTTGAGTATACCCGGACCGCAAGTGTTCTTTCGGGGTACAGTGCAACTACGTTACAAAGATGAGCAAGGTAAACCCCAGACTAAGCTTTTACATTTAGTGCAAAAGAGAGGTCAACAGGGTGAAGCGCTGGCAGTGCTAAACTTAAAAGCAGGCGATCGCTCTGACGTAGAAGTAGACCTACTCTATCCCCCAGACGCCACCCCACCGCAAGTATTAACAGTCACAACCCAGTAATTAACGTATTTTTCGTAGTAAGCACTTCAGTGCTTGAAAAGAAAAGCGCTTCAGCGCTTACTACATATATTAACGTTGAAAACCCTTTGCTGTCGGCTTTTTACCTTTATCCTTAGACTTAGATTTATTCACATCAGCCAAAGCTTCTTGAAACAAGTTATGCAGATGTATAGGTACACTAGCAATTTCTGGTAACTCTGGCTCAATCGGTTTGTTGAATTCTTGCAAAAGCGCTTTCAAATCACTTGACAAACGAAAATCCGGACGCTGTAAGTAAGTTTGCAACACCTTTTCTAATTGAGTTGGGTACTGTTCAGCTAACCGATACCAAACGAAAGCATTAATACTTTTATCTTCTAGGAAGTAACGAATTAGTTTTTCTGAACCTTCAATATTTTGCACATCAGCTGATAAAATTGCTTTCATTTTACCGTATGTTGGTAAAAACATTTGTCCCCAACGAGGATGAGAAAGTGCCGTTACTTGTTCGGCTTTTCTCAGTTCCGCAGGTAAATCAACTTTTGGCATCACCATTTTGTTATTGGCAGATTTGTTATTAAATACCTGAGAAACTACTTTGGAGTCAGCACCCAACTCTTCTGCTGCTGCTTTGATTTCTTCTTCGTCGATACCTGCGGCTTCAGCGGCTTCCGCTAGAGATTTAGAAGTATCAATGCCTGCTTCTGCCAAGCGTTTCTCAGTCATTAACTCTTGGAATTCAACGATTTTTTTGTTAAGTTGATATCCCGGCAGTGTGATTTCATCGCTACCAAAAAAGTCAACAAATTCCTGATGATATTTTTCGACCGATCGCCAAGCTTCTTCTAATAAATCTGGGGCATCTCCGTAAAGATTATTTTTGTAGTTATCTTTGAAATTACCGATTGCTACTGCTAATTTTGGTTTACCTAATTTACCCAAGAGTGTATGGGAACTAAAAAACATCCATTCAGTATCGGTTACGGGAGCAATTCGAGTTAAGAAAATTTCTCCGACTTTAAATCGCGACATTTCTTGAATTGTTAATGCATCAGTTGGCTTGACAATATAGTGTTTATCTGTTAGCCAGTTTACCAATTCAAAGCCATCAGGTAAAATTTGAACTACAGCAAACAAGCCAATAAAACTACGATGCCAACTGCGAATCAGGTTGCGTTCTGTATCTGGTAAATCTGGATGACTTTCACAAAATAAATCAAGCGGTGTTTTATCACCGACTTTCCCTTCTATCGCAAAACTATCAATGATGAAATCTTGCTGTTTGCTATCACCCGAACCACGACGCGATTGTTCTGCTGCATAGGTTTCCAGCGCTGTTGCCAGTTCGTCTTCCGCGTCAAGGACGAAATCGATTAAGGCTAGTTTTAATTCGTGCGATCGCTCTAATATTAAATCCACAGTTTCATCTCTCGCATCAACATTGGTACATTATAAGTTCCAAAATACTTTTGGCATCTGGCAATAGCTAGATTTTTGAGAATGCGAGCCAATACCAGATAAGTTGAGGCGTTATGTATAATACTGCATTTACAAGTAAATCTCACTTTATTCAAAACTTCTAAAATTGATTTGCTAGAAAACTTTTGTCAATGCGAAGTAACTTCTAAAACAGTATCTCAGGAATACTTACAAGCACAAATAAGTTTAGTTAAAGCCTATCACTGTACTGGAAAACATGAAAAAGCTCGCGTATTATGTTCTCAACTTGCAGAAAGTAAAAATCTCCAGGTGCAATCTTGGGCACAGCGAATTATGCCATCTTTATCTGCTGAGTCTTCTGTAACACCAGAAAATCTGCAACAAGAAACTTCATCTATTGCCCCTAAAATATTTCTGTCATCAGAGGAAGCAACCGAACTACTGGCACAAGGATATAAAGCGCTGAAATTTAGGCGCTACATTGAAGCTGTTCAAGTTCTTGAAGAATTTTGTCAAAGAACTGATGCGAATACAAAAGACTATTTTCAAGCACAGATGTGGTTGGTGAAAGCTTATAAAGCCAATGGACAATTAGACAATGCGATCGCACTCTGTCAGCAACTTACCACAAGTGAGCAACAAGCTACGCAGATTTGGGCACAGCAATTTCTCTTGACTTTATTACCAGAGGGTGAAGTGCCGTCTTCAGCAACAGAATCAGCCACCTGCGAACAAAATCAATCTACTGCTGTGAAAATGAAAATGAGAACTTTAAGTGAGTTCAAAAGTTTCTGTCAGCAGAATTTAATCAACGATTTAAAGGCTATTGAAGCAACGAGAAAAGAAGTACTGAAATCTATCAGCTTTGTTGGGATTATTCTATTAATTATAATTGGATTCCTAATTAAGTTCTTTCCTACAGAATATATAATTTTTTGTTTAGTACATAAAATAAGTCTGCCATTTTTAATTATCTTTATATTTTTATTTGGGTTTTTAGGTTGTCTGTGGATATGGGTTGCTTTTTACACTTCTGCAACAGAAACTTATACTAGCGGCTTTAAATCAAAGATTATAGAAAAAATCTTTGATTTTATTAACACCGATAAAAATCTTAGCTATTCTAGCTGTTCATCAGATGCAGACAGAGATTATACTTTGTCTGGTTTCATCCACAGCCAGCTTTTTCAAAACCTATTAAAGCCGAATAAAATTACGCAGAACGAATGTATTTTTGGGAAACTGCATGAGACACCCATCTTTTTTTTCAGAAATTTGTGCGGAAGTAGAAGTGCATCATGCTTGGGCTAAATACTTGGATTTTCCACAACATATAAGAATATTAAATTCATTCATGATACCGAGATTTATTACCAGACGTATTTTTATATTAATGCTTCCTCTATATACTATTATTTTGTTAATCAAACTTATTAAGGCTTTGCCTTATATTGTCAGCCGAATGCTGAAAGGTCAGAAAATAGATTATCAACATTTTGCAGAAGAAGTATTTAGCAACAAAGTATCCAGAAAGAGCCTTTTTAAAGGTTTATTTTTTTCAGCTAATTTTCCGAAAAACTCAAAAGGCAAGACTTTAATTATACCAAAACTTCTGAATTCAAATATTCATTCTTTAAACATAGGCAAAAGACAGATAATAAAACTAGAAGACCCTGAGTTTACCAAATTTTTCACTGTCTATGGCAATGACCAAGTAGAAGCAAGATACATTTTATCTACGAACTTAATGGCAAAACTTGTTAATTTTAGAAAGAAAGCTGGTAGGAATATTTACGTTTCTTTTGTAGACAATATGATATATATTGCCATTGAGTATGCAGAAGATGTATTTGAACCTAAACTGTTTAAAACTATGTTAAGTTTTGCGCCTATGCGAGAATACTTTGAAAATATACAGTTGATGCTGGGAATTGTTGAAGACTTAAATCTCAATAGACATATATGGAGCCAGAATTAGTTAAAACAAATGCTGCATTATAAAAACAAGCTTTATTAGCCCACGTTATGTAGCGATCGCTCTTCTTTACGAGTTATTTACAGCATCAGGATCGACACCAAGCAAACGCAACTGTTCTTTTAACCTTTCTACCTGTAACTCAGCTTGTTTAGCTCGCTCCTCAGCTTGTTTTGCTTGCTCTTGCGCCTGTTCTCGTGCTAAAATCTCTTGCTGTAGCGCTTGCACTAACTCCCCAGGAGCCAATAACTTCTCTCCTGTATCTTGTTTGTAAAAAGCAATCAATTGCTCGTCAATCTCTAATCGCAGTTGCAAAGCCTCACTTCGCTTATCTGTAATTAGCTCATACTCTTGTCTAATTAAACGATAACCCCGCAGTTGTTCGGGAATCCACTCTCCTTTGGGGTCAAATAACCAGTACTCCAGTACTCCTAACTGTTCGTACAGAGTTTTTTTGAAACTTATATCTTGCTCTCTAGTTCCTTGAGAAGTCATCTCAAAAATGACTAATGGTACTTGTCCTTCTTCCCAAATTTTATAATTATCTCTAGCCCCAGGTGCAACGTTATAAATTACCATTACATCTGGAGCTACCCTCAATCGAGGATAACCTTGAGCATAGTAGAGAAACTGATCTGCCAGAACAATTGCCGATTGTCCTGCAAGATACTGACGCAAAGCAATAACGGTGTTAATTATTGCATCAGCATGAACAGAAGTTTCTGCCAAAGGTTTACCATCCGAACTTGGATAAAAAACATCAGTTGATTCAGATTTGGGTACGAGGCTAGTCATAACTCACGCCACCAATTTGAGGGGATAACTGAATGATTCTATTATATTATCGTTTATACAGTAAGATATAAGTCAGCTATTCGTCGTCATTTGAAAGCGGGAATGGTAACAGTTGCAGAATTTGAAAGCGGCAATGGGAACAATTGCAGATATTCTCTGGCAACGATAAATTAATTAACTTGAAACACTTGATGATGGTAAGTTGTGGATATGCATACAAAAATAGCTGGATGCATGTTTTCTAGCTAATCACAATATTATCAATGGAAGTTTTGATAAACAGCAAATCTGGGCGTATATCGATTTGAATACGAGATTGAGAAACCCGGTTTAAAAGTAAAAGTGAACAAAAAGTGAACAGTTTTTGGTCTGTAAAGTGAACAACGCGATTCAAGAATATAGAGCTATTGGAGAAGCGGGAAGGAAGAAAGGAATATTTTTCTGAGTTCCCTTACTAATAACCAATAACCAATGACAAATATGTCAGGAAATATCAAGATGACAGATACAACAATTGTTGCTAAAAAATCCTTGCAGCGCTTGAGTTTCAAAAATCTGAATCTGAAAAAAATTATCGGAGCAAGTGTACTAGCCTTGGGTTTAGCCGTTGGTACAGTAACAGTTATCCCAATATACGTTAATGCTTCCGACCATGATGACGGCGAGGTGGATACAAAAGGTCGCAACCTGAATCTAACTGATTTATATGTGTTCCGGGAAAAAGACCAAAACCCCAGTGCGAGTGAAGATGACTTGATATTCGTCATGAATACCAATCCGCGATCGCTTGCTCGTCAGCAGTATTATTTCAGCAGCAATGCCCTTTATGAATTTAAAATTACCCGCGTTGCTAATAAAGATGCAACCCCCACAGGTCAAGAAGATGTGATCCTGCGGTTTCAATTTGGAGAACCCAACAGCCAAGGGGAACAAGCATTTAAATTAACTGCGATCGCTAACGGTAGAAGAATTGATGCAGATGAAGGTAGAACTACTCCCTTAAGTGCAGATAATAACCCAACTCTTAATGAACTAAACTTAGGAAACTCCAAAGTTAGTGTATTTGCAGGACTGCGGGAAGATCCCTTCTTCTTTGATGTGGAACAATTTTTCCGAGTTCGTGCAGGAGCTTTAGGTATTGGTCCCCAAGTTGGTTTTCGTCCCACTAACCAAGCCCTTGACTTTGCTAAAGGATATAACGTCAACACCATTGTTGTTAGAGTACCCCGCTCTTTATTACAAGGACAGACTAAAGCCACAACCTTCGACGTGTGGGAAACTATCTCCGTCCGAAACCCCCGCGATCAGAAATTCCAACAGTTTGAACGTCTCGGACGACCGGGTATTAATGAAGGCTTAATCGTTACTAACGATTTTCTCAATGCCTTTAATAGTATTCCCCCCACTGCTGACTTAAGCCCTGCTGCTGCACCCGTGGGAGCAGAAGCGAAAAATACCCTCAAAGCCCTGGGGAATGACGATGCAAGGGCTAACGCTTTACTAGGTGCATTCCTTCCTGACGTGATGCGAATTGATACCAGCCAACAAAGTGGTTACGGTAAAGCCCTCAACGTCAAAGGTAGCCCCATTACCGGACGTTTGCTCAAAGATGATGTGATTGATACAACTTTAAGCGTACTTACGAACGGTGCAGTCACCGCCGATAACGTTTCCTACGAAGGTACTCCTGATAACCCAGCTCAAGGTCATAAACCGTTAGAACTAGAATTTCCTTACTTAGCATTACCGAATTAGAGGGACACAAGAAGATTAGGAGAAAGCAGAAGTTATTATCAAGGGTTTGTAGTCAGGGATAAATGGCTCGAAAAATTAGAAGCACTCTTCGTACTTACTACGAACTCAACAAATGCTTTTCTCCTTTCCCCTCTTCTGTGTGTTCTCTGCGTCTGTGTGGTTCAAAAAAGAAAAGGAAATAACGGTAATGACAGAAGCTATTTACAAGCACAAACTCAAACCTCTTTGGCTGTTACTCCTAGCAGTCCCCATCGCAACTACCCTTGTAGTCTTATACCTCAATTCCCAATCTTCCCAACTTCTGGCGCCTTATCGTTACTCTCTTTCTCGCTCTTTACCAGGTACTAACAATCGTCGAGCTACCATCCTACAGGAAATCAGCCTTTACCAAGAAAAAGTCCGCCAAAATCCGGAAAGTGGCTTAAATTTAGCTTCCTTAGCTCAAGCATATTTCAATATGGCAAAGGCAACTGGTGAAAGTAACTGGTATTTACTCGCAGAACAAGCAGCTAAACGCTCCCTCTCCAATTTACCTTTCAATAACCAAAGCGCGGTGATAGTTTTGGCTCGTGTTGCCCAAGCTAGACATGATTTTACCGAAGCCATACGGTTATCCCAAGAAGTATTAAAAATTCAACCTCGCAATCAAAATGCCCTCGCTATCTTGGTGACATGTAAGTTAGCAATGGGTAAACTACAAGAGGCAAAAACCGATGCTGATACCTTAGTAAACAAAATTCCCACCCAAGGAAACTTAACTTTACAAGCCTTGGTACTAACAGCACAAGGACAAGAACAAGCAGCAATTGATACTTTTAAATTTGCCCTAGCTATGGAAGAAGCCGGAGAAACAGGCAGTTCTGCATACACGCGGGTATTACTCGGTCAGTTTTACTACAAACACGGACAACTAGAACTAGCAGAAAACTTATATAAAGAAGCCCTACGAATTATACCTCGGTATCCCTTAGCCCTACTGCATCTGGCAGAACTGGAAACCAGACAGGGAGAATACAAAGCAGCAGAGAACCTTTATGCCCAAGTTTTACCCAACTCCCAGAAATCATCCACAACTTACGATCATGCTGTTTTTCGGGGTAAAGCCAGAGTGAAACAACTGCAAGGTGAACAACAACAAGCAGTAAAATTATTAACCGCAGCTGAAACCTTGCTCAGACAAGAAAATGCTACAGGACATGGTAACGGTTCCTTTGGACATCAGCGAGAGTTAGCACGGTTGTTATTAGAAAAGAATCGCCCTCAAGATACCGCTGAAGCCTTATCCTTGATGCAAGCAGAAATCAAGATTCGTCGGGATGCTCAAACCCTAGATACCCTTGCTTGGGCATTATCTGACTCTGGACGCATCAAAGAAGCTCAACAAGCCATCCAAGAAGCCTTACAACTGGGTACAAAAGATGCTGCCATATTCTACCGTGCAGCCATGATTGAAAAAGCATTGGGAAATAACCAGCAGGCTTTAACTTACCAAAAATTATCTCAACAAATCGATCCCACTTTTAACAAACAAGCGCGATACACATCAGGACTGGGATTAGAGAATTTTGGATTTTAGCCTTCCTCCGCTACTGGCGTGCGTTTAAAAACTCTTCTTCCTCCAAACTCTCAAAGACATGAAAATTCACTGGCGTAAAATTAGTGTCATTTCCTTCTTCTTATCACTGCTGTTATCAATTAGTTTTAGCGCACCTAGCCTTGCACATTGGGCAGATTTGTCAGTTGCAGAAGTTATGGTAGGCGACAAGCAAACCGCAATTACACTGACTTTTCCCACTGGCTTAGTAGCTTTTAGTGATGATAACCGGGATGGACAACTTTCCCGTGAAGAAACTGCAACCCATAAAACAGAACTTGAACAGTTTTTAGGCGATCGCATCTTTTTATCCAATGAGCAAGGTAAAAAAGGCACTGTGGCGATCGCACCTGTGGAAACAAACAATTTGCAACCAACTCTGAAAGTTAATACCAATACCCACAGTACTTTGCAACTAAATTACTCTTGGCTACAACCAGTACAAAACCAGAGAATGCATTATGATTTGTTTCTCACTGAAGCACCCGCAGCTCATTGTCTAGCAACAATCTTTCACAAAGGAAAAGTCCAAAATTTTATTTTTAACCGTCAAAACCGGGATTTTTGGTTAATTTCTGGTGCAGTCGGGCAATTTGGCGGTAGTCTTCTCATCGCGCTGATGGCTGCTTTTGTCTGGGGTGCAATGCACGCGATGTCACCCGGACATGGCAAAACCATAGTTGGTGCTTATCTGATGGGTTCAGAAGTAACTGCTCAACACGCTCTGTTTTTGGGACTAACAACAACTCTCACCCATACTATCGGCGTGTTTATCTTGGGATTGGCGACTCTGTTTGCTTCCCAATTTATCTTACCAGAACGGGTATTACCTTGGTTAAGCATCTTATCTGGTTTTATGGTGCTGGTAATCGGTTTAAATCTATTTATTAGCCGTCTGCGGAATCACGACCATGAACACCATCACCATCACCACGATCATGATCACCACCATCACCATCACCATGATCATGATCACCACCATCACCACGATCATGAACATCACCACCATCACTTACCCTCAAACACCCCTGTAACTTGGCGAAATTTACTCGCGTTAGGTATTTCTGGTGGACTTGTACCTTGTCCTTCAGCTTTAGTTTTGTTATTAAGTGCGATCGCTATAGGACATGTGGGTTTCGGACTAATGCTGGTTTTAGCATTTAGTTTGGGACTAGCAGCAGTACTAACAGCATTGGGATTATTGCTAATTTATGCCAAACAGTGGTTTGAGAAACTACAGTTACCAAAATCACAGCGTCTATTAAGAATTTTGCCCGCACTCAGTGCATTTTTAATCTCGCTGATTGGCTTGGGAATCACCACGCAAGCATTAATAGAAATAGGAATAGTACGGCTATGAATATAAAATGCCGTCGTTACAGACAACATCATGTGTTATGGCTTTTTACATATTGATTTTAAAAGACAAGGAGGATGAGACAGGCGTTACTTACCGCTTTGGCTCACATGAAGATCATCTAGGATCTTTGTGGCTAGATAAATCTAGCCCAGAAGTCAAAGAACTTCAAAAAACACCCGATCACAACTCGCAGGCATTTTTCCAACGAGCAGCAGTAAAGGTACGGCAATACTGGAAAAAAGGATTTTTTCCGGAAAAAACATGCTGGGCATCCTGATAAGATGATGGCATTGATAGCCTATCATTTATTGAGATAGGCTATTATTAATGCTTTGTTCTTTCTTAGAGAGATACCTAGAAATTCTCGAAGTTAGCGATCGCTTCCTTCATCTTCTCCATCACTTCATCTACAGGTATACTTCCCAACTCCCCTGAAGCTCGTGTACGAATGCTTAAGCTGTTGCTTTCAACTTCTTTCGCTCCCACTACCGCCATTACGGGTATTTTTTGTTTCTCAGCATTGCGGATGAGTTTACCCAGGCGATCGCCACTCAAATCGACTTCCGCACGGATACCCAAAGCTTGCATTTTCGCTGCTACCTCTTTAGTAAAAGGTAGAAACTCATCACTCACCGGCAACAATCGAGCTTGAACTGGCGCCAACCACAACGGGAAATCTCCCGCGTATTCTTCAATCAAAATACCAATCAGCCGTTCCAAAGAGCCAAAAGGCGCACGGTGAATCATCACCGGACGTTTGCGAGAACCATCTTCAGCAACATATTCTAAATCAAAGCGTTCAGGCAAGTTATAATCTACTTGCACCGTTCCTAATTGCCACTCCCGCTCTAGAGCATCGCTAAAGATAAAATCGAGTTTGGGACCGTAAAACGCGGCTTCGCCAATCCCCTCAAAGTGTTCCATCCCCAAAGTTTCCACAGCGCGACGAATCGCGCCTTGGGCTTTTTCCCAAGCTTCATCAGAACCAATATACTTATCTGAGGCTGGATCGCGGAAACTGAGTCTGGCTTTAAAGTTCTTCAGTTGCAGTTTATTGAACACTGACAAAATCAAATCCACCACACTGAGGAATTCGCTGTCTAACTGTTCTGGGGTGACGAACAAGTGAGAATCATCCACGGTGAAACCGCGCACCCTGGTTAAACCGCCTAATTCCCCAGATTGCTCGTAGCGGTAAACGGTGCCAAATTCTGCCAAGCGCATCGGTAGTTCCCGGTAAGAGCGCAACTCACTCTTATATATTTGGATGTGGAAAGGGCAATTCATTGGCTTCATTACGAAGCCTTGTTCCTGCTGTGCGGCTTCCTCATCTTCTGCCATCAAAGGGAACATATCTTCTTTGTATTTCTGCCAGTGTCCAGAGACTTTAAATAAATCTACTCTACCGATGTGGGGCGTTACCACAGGCAAATAACCGCGTTTTAGCTGTTGTTGTTGCAGAAAGTCTTGCAGAAGAGTCCGTAACAAAGTTCCTTTGGGTGTCCACAAAGGTAAACCGGGTCCGACTAAATCGGAAAAGACAAATAATCCCAGTTCTTTACCCAATTTCCGATGATCTCGGCGTTGCGCTTCTTCTTTGCGTCGCTTGTATTCGGCAAGTTGTTCTGGGGTTTCCCAAGCGGTGGCGTAAATGCGTTGCAATTGCGCTTTGGTTTCATCTCCACGCCAATAAGCGCCGGCAACGCTTTCTAATTCGATCGCTTTCGGGTTTAAATCGGCGGTATTTTCTACATGAGGTCCCGCGCACAAATCCCACCAATCATTGCCCAGGTGGTAAATTGTGATTGGTTCGGATTTAATATCTTGGAGAATTTCTAACTTGTAAGGTTCGTTAATTTTCTTAATTCGGCTTTCGGCTTCTTCGCGGCTAACTTCTTCGCGAATTACGGGGATTTTGCGATTGATAATTTTCACCATCTCTTTCTGGATGGCTTTCAAATCTTTGTCGGTAAATGGTTCTGGGCTGTCAAAATCGTAATAAAAGCCGTTTTCAATCCACGGACCAATTGTAACTTGCGCTTTGGGAAACAGCTTTTGTACTGCCATTGCCATCACATGAGAAGCTGTGTGGCGGATCTTTTGCAAATTTTCCGATTCGCTGCTACGCGGTAAGTACATTTTTTCGAGTTGTTCTGCTTGATTAGAAGATGATTGTGGCGGCATCGGTTGTTGAACCATTGGCTAAGTAATTATATGATGACTTGCGATCGCTCAAGTTGACAAAAATATACCCAAATATAACAAGGGCTACTTTCTGTTGCTTTGTCAGGTTTCAAGCTATCAGGACGGCTCAATTTCCTTTATGATGCTCTTTGACATCAAAAGAGCGATTAATTACTCTGCCGCACTGCAATAGTTGCACGTTAACTGTAATATAAATTATTTTTATCTTATAGATTTATTTAATTTCTTTAGCAGTATTAAATATATCTTTCAAATAAGCCCTTTCAGTTGATCTCTGCAAAGTCTGAAAGATAATTTTTTTAACTGACTGTATGATTAGCTGTTTTCAGAATTTATATCAAACCCCTTCTATCATATCATATTTATCATAATTCAACTTGAATATAAATTTTTTCTTAAGCTGCATCTATCTGAATGCTGCAAGTACAGCTATATCTATCGGAACTGTACAAACATGCGGTGTAGCTTATATAATTTAATTGTAACGTTTTTTACAGAATTATAATTATTTATGTCCAAAGACAGAAATAATAAAAATGTTAAGAAATGTAAATAGCGTTAATATTAGTAAGCAAGTTAGAAATATGCCTCTGATTTATGCGAGACTCAAACTTACCAGAGCCAGAGTTGTTGAAGACGGTTTTGCAGCCGTTGTTGGAAGATTTTCAGTATTGGTTTGCGCGATCGCGTCAATTGCTGGAAACTGAGCAACTCTCATTTATGAGTCACCAGGAGCAATCCGATCTACTGTTGCGAGTAAAGCTTGCTCAAGACAAAGTGAACACTGCGAAAATGCTATTTGCTGCAACTGATGGACAAGTCGGCATTGAGATGGAAACCTTAATGCCTTGGCATAAGTTAGTTACAGAATGTTGGCAGGTGGCGATGCGCTTCCGTCAAGATCGAGAAGTTTAATGTTTTTTAGATGAGAACTTTGCTAAACTGCTTGGCAATAGCAAAACGGTATATAAGTCGAAGAGATACTACAAAATCGTTCAAATCCTTTGAATTAAGAAAATATTGTATTTTATGATACTTAACATTGACTGACAGTTAAAAAAATTGTCTCACATCGACATAAGCGCACCTTATGTGCGTTAAGTATTCGCCTTACCCTGGAGTCCCAGTATCGGCAAAGTAGGGGTGGGGAATCCAAGCACCCAAAACGACAACATAAATTTTTAAAACCGCAGCACCTGGAGGAAAAACCGATGTTACACCTACTTTACATTCTTGCTTTTACGATCCTTGCTTTTATAGCCGTTGCCAACTTAATTCGCAACCTGGTGATGTTCAGTTTTGACACAGATCGAACTTATTCTAGGTCATCAATGGGGCAGGGAAACTCGGCATATATGTCATCAAGAAAACAATTTATACCCCATCCCGAGTTATTAGACAGTTCCGGAAATTTAATTAAAGAACCTCTATTAGTAATGCGTTCAGTCAACGTTGAAGATGCTCGCCAACAATTAGACGCTCTTTATGAAGCTTCCCCAGGACAAAAGAGTGAGAAGGAAGAAGGCTAAATAGTTAGGAGTTAAGAGTGATGGGTTATGAGTGAAAGTTAGGAGTTAAGAGTGATGAGTTATGAGTTAAGAATTAAAACTCCGCTCCTCATAACTCATAACTTTTAACTTCTAACTCCTAACTCATAACTTATAACTCGTAACTAAATTACGCTTCGATAACTACACGGAGATTACCGCGTTTTTTGGCGACGCGACAAGCAGTGGTGTTACCAGAGCGTTCAAATTCTAAATCGAGAACGGTACCACCAACACGCAAATTGTGGAACGACAAACGATTAATCGACTCTGGCAAAGCGGGGTCGATTATTCGCAAGCAGTTATTTTGAGCATCAGGCACCAAGTTGACCATCATTTGCAGTAATTGAAAGATACTGCCAGTAGCCCAAGCTTGAGGAGTACAAGCAACAGGATATTGCACGGGTGCGTTATCACCGTTACGTTCATAGCCGCATAAAAGTTCTGGGGGACGGTGGTAGGGTTGCTGGCTAGTCATATCGATCAAGCCTTGGTACAATTCTAAAGCTTGATCGATTAAACCAAGCGATCGCAAACCCATTGCAATGAGCGCGTTGTCGTGGGGCCAAACTGAACCAATATGATACCCCATCGGATTGTAAGCTGGTGACAAACTACTTAGGGTGCGAATGCCCCAACCATTAAACATATCCGGTGCCCGCAACCGCTCTGCCACACTGTAAGCTTTTTCTGGGGTGAAAATTCCTAAAAGCAGACAATGACCGGGATTTGAGGTAATGCTATCTACATGCTTACCGTCTCCATCCAAAGCAAGAGCGCAGAAATCCTCGTCTTCCATCCAGAAATCTCGATTAAAACGAACCTTCAGATTTCTTGCCTCTTCTTGCCAGCGGTCAGCCAAATCAAGCCGCTTTTTCATCCTGGCAATTTCTGCCAGACGCATTTTCGCAGCGTACACATAAGCTTGCACTTCACAAAGGGCAATTGGTCCGCTTGCTAATTCTCCCTTGCGGTCTACAATACAATCACCAGAATCTTTCCAGCCTTGGTTAGCAAGACCGCGTTTAGATTTGCAATAGTAGCTTAAGTAGCTAGTTTCTTTAGTATTGCGATCGATCCACTCCATTGCGGCTAGAGCGTTTGACCAAAGTTGCTCTAGAGTTTCTTGATCGTGAGTCCAAGTGTAGTATTCAGCATACAACATCAGCCACAGAGGAGTAGCATCAATAGTACCGTAGTAGGGCGTGTGGGGAATTTCTTGACAACGCGCCATTTCTCCCAATCGCAACTCGTGTAAAATCTTACCCGGTTCCTCTTCCCGCCAATCATCTTCACTTTTACCTTGGTATGCGGCTAAAAGAAAAAGAGTTTCTTTGGCGATTTGCGGATTTAACATTAAGCTTTGGTAAGCTGTAATCAGCGAATCCCGCCCAAATAGTGAAGAAAACCACGGCACACCGGCGGAAACAGTTTTGTGCTTGCCAAAAGACTGCCGCAACAAATACATATCTTGTTCCGCTCGTTCGATGACTCGATTAAACAAGCTTTTATCCGAGCGAATTCGGGTAATTTGTTGTCCCCAGTGCTGTTCTTCCATCACCTCAGCGGCTTTTGCTTGTGCTAAGGTGGCAGGGGCACTTACAGTAGAGCTAGATTTGTTGTTTGTTAACATGTTCACCCGATAACCCAGTTTTTGGGTTTCGTGGGAAGCCAATTCAAACCGCCAAACCGCTGTGTAACCTTTGAAATAATCGGGGATTCGATGCTGGAATTGAATGCGCGATTCCATGATTTCGCCATCTAGACCTTGATAGGCTAGTGTCAAAACTTCTGCTGTCGCTGTTGTTTGTATCGGGGAAACGCCATCACCTGTTAGTATTGCTTCCTCAGTTGTTGGGTCTACTAGGCGCAAAAGTTTACCGCGTTTCTGTCTGTCATAGCCCCGCACTTCAAATAAATCGACGAAATCCGCATCAAAGCTGATACTTAGTTCAAAGGTGATGGTAGTTGTGCTATAATTGGATACTTCTATTTCTTCAAATAGTGCGCCGTTGAGGACAAGTTCGCGGCGAATTCCTACAGTGTCGGCATTTAGGCGATCGTCAATTCTGGGATTAGTACACAAAACTGAAAGTGAAAATCCTTTGTCGGCAGTACTGCTGAGGAGAACAGGCGATCGCCCTTCAATCTGCAACTCCAAACGACTGAGAAATCTCGTATCAGAGCAAAACAGTCCCATACTCGGGTTGCTGTCGTTGAGCGAACAACCAGATATATTGCCGATAGTATCGGTCACGAAAAATAAATCATCATCTTTAACAGTAAGTGTCGGCTGTGGTCTTTGTGTTACCACACTGGGCCATTCTGGGATAGGTATTTGTTCTGCATGTACAAAAGTTTTTCCGTCTAGCGAAATTTTATCAGCGAAGAACTGCTTATCCGGTGTCATTAGGCAAATTTCCGTGTACAGGTTTATGTGGTGGTTCTAGCAGCGTCTGCAAAAAAGACGCTTTCAAAATCCATTTGAGCCATTGAGCAAAAATGATACTCATATACAGCGACAAAAGGACATGCACAAAAGCTATATAATTAAATCTTTATAATTGTATATTTTTTAAAATTTTTGTAAAGGCAAATCTCAGGCGGAAAATTAAAAACTTTTACTTAATTTATTTAAGGCTGTAACTGAGAAAGCGTAAGGCACACAGACTATTCAGCCTGCGTTGAAAATTAACGGCTTTTGCTCTCGGTTCGGCGATCCGGATTGTATGAAGGTTTCTTTATATTCATTGATGTTTTGACACTCCCCTGGCTACGTGAACCCAAGCGCAAAGCGCTCATTCCCGTAAAAAGCCAGGGGATTCTTGGTTCCCTGACTCGCCATTAGACAGCAGGCTCGCGCCAACCGCCCAAGAGGGCAAATCTCCCCAAGCGTAAGTTCCCGTGTGCCCCACGGTACTGAGTCCTAATTTTAAGATGTTGATGGATGCATTCATGTCTCTGTCCGCCACATAGCCGCAATGAGGGCAAACATGAGTTCTGGTGGACAAAGACTTTTTAACTTTCTTACCACAATTAGAACAATTTTGGCTTGTATTGTAAGGAGGAACAGCAACTGTTACCTTCCCGTACTTGTGTCCAAAATATTCTAACCAAGCTCGAAAAGTTGACCAGCCAACATCAGATATTGACTTAGCTAGATGTCGATTACGTAGCAAGCCCTTCACATTTAAGTCTTCATAAGCTACCAAATCGTTAGATTGGATGACGGAGTATGCCAGTCTCTTGCAATACTCTTTTCGTTGCCTACTTACTCTCAGATGCTTACGGGCATATCGATTTCTAGCTTTTTGGTAGTTGGTTGATTGTGGTTTTTTGGCTTTCTTCCTGGCTTTATCGTACTTCTTGGACTTTTTACGATTAGCGCGGTTTAACTGTTTCTCAGACTTACGGTAAAACTTGGGTGATGGTTCTACATTGCCTTTGTTATCAGCAATGAAGTACTTTAAACCCAAGTCAATACCTACTACTTGCCCTGTCGGTTGTGTCTCAACTTTCAGGTCAATATCAATCGCAAATTGAGCGTAGTACCCGTCAGCACGACGTACTAAACGGACACGCTTAATCTGTTTGATGTCGTAAGAGTTAAGGTCATAGGTTCCCTTTAATTTCAAGGTTCCTATTCCCTTTTTGTCCCTAAAGGTTATGGTTTTGCTATTATTTGAAAGTGCCCAGCCGCTGGTCTTGTATTCAACGGAACGGCAGTACTTTTTGAATTTCGGAAAACCTTTTTTACCCTTAACTTTTTTCTTGCAGTTATCGTAAAACCGAGCTATCGCGCTCCAAGCACGTTCAGCCGCAGATTGTCTAGCCATTGAATTGAGTTCATCAGCAATCATGAATTCCGTAGCCAGTACAGCGCAATGTTTGTTCAAAGCGTACTTGTCAACTTTCTTGTCCTTGTTATCCATCCAGTAGCGTAAACATTTGTTCTGGATGAATTGCGAAGTACGAATGGCATCATCAATTGCCTTATACTGCTTGTCTTTTCCTTTGCATTTAAACTCGTAAATTATCATTTGGCTCGACCAACCAACTACATATTTATGCTAGCAAAAATAGCATAAACTGTGTGAAAATACCAAAAAGATAGGAACATGGCGCTTGATTAATCCTGCCTGAAAGTGGTTTTCATCCCTTGGCTAAAGCCGAAGGGTTTCCAACCTACCCCCTTATAACAAAAAAATGCGAATATTGTCTGCTTTGCTGCAAAAAATCGATTTTTGATTTATTTCTGAATTGGGGAATTTGCGATCGCTTTATCTGTTAGAAGCTAATTTATCAGCAATGCGAGTAGTTTCTGGTAGCCGATATTTTGGCGTGCAACGCAATACATAGTCAATAGCCGTTGGTAGACTGACGCGATGACCGCTGGAGATATATAGTGGTTTTACTTTGGTACGCGATCGTAAAACGGCGCCAATCGTTTCACCCTTATGTATAAGTGGTTGCCAACTGCCTTTGGTTTCTGGTACTATTTCATGTTTACCAACCAGCAAGGATTTTGCTACACCAATTGTCGGTATATCCACAAGTACACCCAAATGACAAGCTATGCCAAATCTCCGAGGATGAGCGATTCCCTGACCATCACAGAGAATAATATCTGGTATTGTAGTAATCTTTTCTAAAGCGTCGAGTACAGCCGGAATTTCGCGAAATGAAAGGAAACCAGGAATGTAAGGAAATGTTGTGGGACGATACGCTAAACTCGTCTCGATGACTTGCAAATCGGGAAAACTGAGTACCGCTACTGCTGCCCGACTAATCGTCCCGTCTGCTTCAAAACCCATGTCTACCCCAGCAACATACTGAACTGGTTCTTTAAATTTATCTTCGGTAATTACCTCAGCTTGGAGTTGTTCTTGGATAGCTATAGCTTCATCTAGTGTTAGTTGCCAAGCATGACGTTGATAAATTTTCATGTTTAAATAAGTTTGAGTTTAAAGTTTTTTCCGAAATCGTTACCCGCAAGAGTGTTTTTACTGATGTTACTGATGGAAAAATCTTTTTCGCCTGACACTAAAGCAAAACTATATCACTCAATTTAGCAGAGAAAATATGGAAAGTTTGAGAAACAATAATACTAATAACCATCATCACGCATTGTACCTTGTCGGCGGAATAGTTTTATTAGTTTTAGCAATTATTTTTCGTCCCTTTAGCATCGTGAATGCAGGTGAACGAGGAGTTGTGATGCAATTTGGCAAAGTTCAAGATAGAGTTTTTGATGAAGGTATCCATCCTATTACGCCAATTGTCACATCAGTTAAAAACATCAGCATTCGCATTCAAAATACTAGTTTTAAAGCTGATGCTACTTCCAAAGACCTCCAAAAAATGACAGCAGAAATCGCTGTTAACTGGAACATTGACCCGACGCGAGTGAATAAAGTTTATCAAAAAATTGGAGATGAGCAACAAATCATTACAACAATAATCGCTCCCGCTGTTTCCGAAGTTTTAAAAGCAGCAATTTCTCAAAAAAGTACAGAAGAAGTTATTACCGAAAGGGCAGAAATAAAAGCAGAACTTGATACACAACTTAAAAATCGTCTAGCGCCTTATGGTGTAATTGTCGATGATGTATCTATAATAAATTTCGCTTTCCCTGAAGAGTTTAGCAAAGCTGTAGAAGCCAGACAAATAGCAGAACAACAAGCAAGACTTGCAGAATTTAATGCTGATAAAGCAGCACAAGAAGCTCAAGCAAACATCAACCGCGCTAAAGGAGAAGCAGAAGCGCAAAAATTACAAGAAAAAACTTTAACGCCAGCGTTTTTACAGAAGCAAGCGATAGAAAAATGGGATGGTAAGTTTCCGATGGTGATGACTGGTGATGGGAAATTACCGATGATTAATATTACTACTGCTACTTCGACTAATAATGCTACTATGTCTTCCCAGCAAAAGCAGAAATAAGACGTACAGATGCAAATAATTTTACCCTCACCCCTCTCCTTGCATTGGAAAGGGGTAATAGAATTCTCACGTTAATGCTAGAGAATTAGGTAACAAAGAATCCAATAAAGTATCAATACTGCTATCAGATAAATTTGGTATAGATAGCAGGCGATCGGCTTTGGTAAAGTCCCGTTTTATTGACTGTCTATAGGTAGGGTCATAGTGGTATTGCAATATATCTTGCACAAATGATTCCCAATTTCCGGCATCAATCAACTGATACCAGTGACATAATTTGTCCCAACCATAACGAGATTTAAACTTTTCCAGCTTCCATTTTAAAATATCGGCACGATCTAGCAGATGCGGATATTCTTCTAAAAGAAATTTTACTCTAGCAGCTATCGGTATTTGAATTTCTACACAGTTAGCCTGTTTCATTTTCTCCCATAAAAATCGGGGTAAATAAATATTGCCGATTTTTTGGCTTTCTGATTCTACCCACACTGGTTGATGTGGATTGAAGTTTTGTAACTGTTCTAGTAGCAACGATTCAAAGTATTTTTGTGAAGGTTGATTTGAAACTTTTCCTTGCCATTCTTCCCCCAGCAGAGAACCGCGATGGTTGGCTAAAGCTTCTAAATCTAAAACTTGAGCACCACGAGTTAAACGCATCTGGTGTAAGATACGTGTTTTACCACTACCAGTTAAACCGCACAATACTTGATAAGTAAATTTTTGTGACAAATCTTCGATTTGCTGGCGAACATAGGCGCGATAAGTTTTGTAACCACCTTCGAGTAATGTGACTCGCCAACCAATTTGCGATAGTACCGAAGCCATGCTACCAGAACGCTGTCCACCGCGCCAGCAGTAGACTAGAGGACGGTACTTTTTATCTTTTGTGGCAAAATATTCTGTTAGATGTTGGGAGATGTTTTTTGATACTAAAGCAGCCCCAATTTTCCGAGCGGTGAAGGGGTTGATTTGTTTATATATCGTTCCCACTTCAGCACGTTCGTCATCATTCAGCACTGGTAAATTGATTGCTTTGGGGATGTGGTCTTCGGCAAATTCGCTAGGGGAACGAACATCAATAATTTCACTATAAGATTCAGACCAAGGCTTTTGGGTATATGTAGGTAAAGGTGTCATTGCAGTCAAACCTATCTTTCTTAATTGTGGCACTCCCATAACTTTTAAGCGGGATGATGGGATATGGCGAATGAGTGCAATTGTAAAGAAAGCTGCGATTGATTGGTTGTTGGGCGAGAGGTATTATTTAATCGTTTATGTGAGATTTCTAGTTTGTTCTGATACAGCCGAATAGACGTGAAAATGGCGATGTCTAAGCTGAAAGTGCGCGATCGCATCGTCTGAGTTTACCTAACCATTAATTTAAATGAAGCGGAGGATGGGTTATATGAAAAAGTTTGGATTACCTATATGGTTTCCTTATCCTAATTCCTGGTTAAGTGCTTTAATGTTATCTGTGCTGATGACTGCGTTTGTCAATACTATTAGACGCAATAGTGAATTGTTGTTGAATCTGGCTAGATGGTCAAACAGACCGGAACAATTTATCATCTGGCTGATTTTGTTACTTATACTACCAATTCCGGCGATCGCCTTTTTGCATCACTTTTTTCTCAGTCGCTTTGTTTCTGCAATTCCCGGTGAAAAAGTCAGCAAAATTCAAGGTTTTTTTCCAGGAATAATCAGTTGGTGGGAAAGTTTATATAGTTGGCTTGTATTTATTCTGTCAACTTTAGCCGCAACGTTGTTTTGTACCCCTTTTCTACCTTTATTTAATCTCAACTACGAGAAAATCATTACCAACTACAGTTTCATTGACAGAAACATACAAACAATCTTTGCTGTAGTCTGGCTGATTAATGCGGCTTTAATTTACCAGATTGGGTATTTATTTAAGTGTCGCTTGGTTTATGGTGATTCTGTTGATAATACAGTAGAAAATCCTAAGTTGGATGCATCTCCCCAAATTGAGACTGACAGCATGGGAGATGAAACTATTTCAACGCAGATGCAAACAAATGAAGAGTTACCAGCTAAAAAGCCAACTTTTTTGAGCTTTCTTGCCAAGCATGGTAAATCACCAAAGAGAATATTTACAATTATTTTGATTCCTTTGGTGGCTGCGTGGATATATTTGTTTGCCAAGTTACCAGAGGTTCAAAAAACTGCAAATTTAGCAGAACAAATTAGATTATCTGTTTCTTCTGAAGCTACACCAGTTAATTCTAAATCTCTTGAGGATGATACTTTTGAAAAAGGACTTAGCAAAGGTAAAAGTGCAGCAAAACTAGCTAGAATTGCAGAATCTCAAGATGAATGGAAGATGGTTGAGAATATGTGGAAAGAAGCGATATTTTTGATGAATTCTGTGCCATCTTCAAGTCCTGATTATGCATTGTCTCAGCAAAAAATTACACAATATCAGGTTTATTTGGATTTTGCAAAACAAAGTGGTGGTAAGTAACCGACGACTGAAGTCGCGGCTACAAGAACAAAGTCCGCCTGCGCGGACTTCCAGAGTTTTGAGTGAATATACGTAATAAAGAGCGTGATTAACTAAAAATATAGACAATGTTAATCGCGTCTTTAAAATGGGAATCCTGAGAATGGAGAATTAATTTTCAGGTTTTCACTTTTATTGGTTATGACACAGCCGAATATGCCTAAGCTTGGTAAGCAAAAGCTGCAAAAGTTCCAATGGTCTGCATGGTTTCCTTACCCTAGTTCGTTATTCAGGGCGATTATTTTAGTTCCGATAGCTTTTCCTGGCGCACGTTTAATAGTCTTTGGATTTGGACTAGCTATTATATCTGCTATAGGAAACAGCCTTGCTCTATTTATATTGTCTATTGTAGAGTATCAGCGTAATCTAAGTTACGCTCAAAAAAATGCTGTAGGTGGTAAGTAAGCTATTCGCTCTTTTTCCTCAGCTAGAAAAACAAGTGCGATCGCACTCCTTCTCAACTAAAATAGAAAATACTATGAACATCAAAAGCTTTACTGCTATTGTTTATAAAGAAGAAGATATGTATGTTGCCGAATGTCCTGAAGTCGGTACAGTTGACCAAGGGGAAACTATTGAAGAGGCTCTTGCTAATCTCAAAGAAGCCACTAAACTATATTTATAAGAGTGTCCCTTACCTGAAACAAATCCAAGGTTTGTAACTAGCATCCAGGTTAGTTATGCCTAATACACTCCCAATCAAATATTTGAAATAGTTTAAGAGGTCTAAACATGAAAAGTGACCGTGAGAGAGAAGAAATAATCAAGGCTATTAACGTACTGCTAAACCAAGCTGACGATACCGATTTAGATAATATTCTGGCATTTTTACAACATATCGAAAATATCGAAGATGAAGCAGATATCAAAGCCATAAGAGCGGCTAGAAACGAAGCAAAAATACCTGACGAGCAAGTGGTTAAAAAAATATTTACCAGAAGAGAAAATCTTAGAGCGATCGCCTACAGTATGGACTTGCTGATACCAGGATTTTATTTTTGGTGTCCATATTTCACTATTAGAATTGGCGGTGCAATACCCGATGATAACCCATACAAATATCCTGGTAAAATTCACAGTTCTACAGGTATCGGGATAGTCCTACCAGGATACAAAATATTTACAAGTTATCAAGATAGCTATGACGCTTGATAAACATATAATACAGGGTTTAGCAGCATTTACCAGTAAAACGTTACCGGCAAGCGAGTTTGAAAAACTGATGATTAATGCTGGATATTTTGAAGTAGGAACCGCACCCGCGCAAGGTGGGAGAGTAAAAGTATGGTGGTCACACGATAATTATCCTAGAGTTGAATCTATCTACAGTCCCAATAAAAGTATTGTGTTGACTGCTTATCATGTTTAAAACGACATTTAAAAAGATGTTATTTTTTAATATTAAAAAATGCTTTAAATATGAATAAGTATGAACTTGAAAAAAATCAATCATAATGAGTTTAGATAAAATTTGTGAGCGCGATCGCGTACTCGCGCCTTTCCGTTGGTATCGCTCTTGCTCTAGGCTATTGTTGTGCAAGGCGGTATTCCTAGATTAATCAGGATGAAAAATCATGCTTAAGGGACTCAGACAAAAAGCGATAGTAAAACCTGGTGGTGTAGTAGAAATCTGTTCTCCAGAACTTCCTACTGGCGCAACTGTGGAGATTATAGTACTTATATCACCCACCGATCAATCTAAAAAGTCTTTAACCAGCTTTATTGGCAGTGCAAAAGGCAGTTTTGCTACACCAGAAGAAGTAGATAAGTTTATTAGCCAAGAACGAGATGCATGGGAATCCTAGATGCTATTCAAGGCAACCGAGTTTATCTTGATACCAATATCTGGATCTATGCCTTAGAAGGATATCCAGTATTCATCCACGATTTAACGGAGTTATTTCAAAGTATTGATCGGGGTAATTTGAGTGCTGTAACCAGTGAGCTGTCACTATCTGAAGCATTGGTCAAACCGTTCCAAAATCAAGACTTAGCTAAACAAACTATATACAAACAGCTTATCAGTAGCTCACAGAATTTAACAGTAATTCCTGTCAACCGTGATGTATTAATTGAAGCTGCTCGACTTCGTGCCAGCGTTAACATCAAATTACCAGATGCTATCCATGCAGCAACAGCATTGTTGACTCAATGTTCCACCTTTGTAACTAATGACCAGCGCTTTCAAAATGTTCCTGGATTAACAGTAGTTTTGCTGTCTCAAATTACTTCTTTGTAGGTAACATACTAGAAGAGAAGCGATTTCACCAATCCTTGTAAACCATGTCAGAAAAAACGACGCGGCGCAACTTCTTAATGACCAGTGTTGCCGTCGCAGGGGGTATTGTAGGAGCTACTACCTTGCAACAAAATGCTACCAACACTGCGACACCACCAGCAACAATGCCAGAACGAGTGCTGGGACGCACAGAAATAAAAGTGCCTATCTTCGGCTTGGGTGGAGCGGGTCAAACGCCGCTATCCTGGGAAGGAAGAGAACGTGATGCTGTGGCAATTATTGAAAAAGCGTTGCAATTAGGCATCCGTTATTTTGACACTGCCTCAAGTTACGGACCAAGTGAAGATTATTTGGGAAAAGTCCTACCACCCCATCGTTCAAAGTTGTTTTTAGCAAGTAAGACTGATAAAAGAGACCGCGATGGAGCGTGGCGAGAATTAGAGCGATCGCTTAAACGTCTCAACACAGATTATCTTAACTTATGGCAGCTACATCACGTTTCTTTCCCCCAAGAACTCGACACCATCTTTAGTGCATCCGGAGCAATTAAAGCTGTAGAAGAAGCAATAGAGCAAAAACTCGTCCGCTTTGCTGGTATTACCGGACACCACGACCCCAAAGTAATCGCCGAAGGGCTGCGTCGCTATCCTTTCCACACAACGCTAATTCCCGTCAATGCAGCAGACAAACATCATCCACGCCCATTTTTACCTGTAGTTTTACCGATAGCACAGCAACAAAATGTAGCTGTGATTGCGATGAAAGTACCCGCTTACGGTCGATTGTTCAAGCCTGGTGGTTTGTCAGGTATGCAACAAGCTTTAGGATACAGTTTATCTCAGCCTGGGGTTCAGTGCTGTGTAATTGCGGCTGAGACTATAGCACAATTAGAAGAAAATGTCAAGGTAGCGCGGGCTTTTCAGATCCTCAAAAATCAAGAACTGGCAGAAATAGAGCAACGTACTGCCGCTATTTGGGAAGATAGTACATTTTTTCGCACTTGGAATTAGTACAGTACTTCATTAATACGAGTGTTTTGAAACGCACTCGTGAGCTGAGGTAAGCGCAGAGTAACGCAGAGTCAATGCTCATAAATTTCGTTATGAACTTGTGGATTTTGGACTTAGTGTTAACACTAGGGTGTGTTAGCGCACCTTGACTTTCTCGCTCTTGGTTCTATAACTTGCGGATTTACTTTATAATATCTAGCAGCTTGAGACATATCAAATATTAGTAATTTTTCGTTTCCAAGCTCTTGTATAACTCCTGGTTTAATTGGTTTTATATCAATAGCTTTAATAATTTCTGACGCCACTGCCTTAGCTAATAAAGGAGGGACAGAATTTCCGATTTGTCGAAATCCATGCCATTTTGTTACATGAAATCTGAACCAGTCTGGATAAGAATGTAAACGCGCAGCTTCGCGTACAGTTATACATCTTGGGCTAAATGGGTGAATCGGTCTAGCAGAAGTAAAAGCTCCTCTATTGCTAGCAGTTCCTGCTCTGAGTGTATTGCATATTCCTTGCGGATCAAGTTTATGAAAGCGGCTGACAGGTTCTGTTTTGCCACATGGAGTAGACTCAAACCTATGACGTGATTCTAAACTATGCTTTGTTCTTAAACTTGAGGTAAGCATTCTCGGATCATATTTACGCTCATAGGAATAGTCTTTATCTATAGAGGAAAGACCACGAAGTTGTCTACCATAATTACTTGGTTTCCCAAAATCTGCTTCTTTCACCCAATCTTTTTCAGATAGCTCTATGTAATTTTCTATTTCAGGTAAATCTTTAAGTGCATCCCAAACTGTAGGGCTTAATGCTAGTTGATTATTCAAGCCAGTTTTATTTGATTTTGGAGGTCTAGTAATAGCTTGTGGATAATTTGGTAATTCCAAATCATGACGACAACCTAGTAAAAATAATCGTTCGCGATTCTGTGGCACCCCGTATTCAGCAGCATTTAATACTTTGTAATCTTTGCGAACTTTGTAACCGTTGTTTTCAAACTGATTAATTATTATTGAAATAAACTCTTTATGCTTTCCCAAAGTCATTCCTTTCACATTTTCTAAAACAAAATACTTTGGCTGTAAGTCTAAAACTAACCGGATATAATGATGTATTAAAGAGTTCCGAAGATCGTCAAAAACACGTTTACCTATCAATGAAAAACCTTGACATGGAGGACCGCCAAACACCACATCGATTTCTCTATCACCAATAGAGGATTTACTTCTAATTTCTGTTGCTGTAGTATCGACGACACTTGTACATAAAATACTCGAAAAAGGAAAATTAAATTCATGTGTAGCGCAATGAATTGGATCAATTTCCAGAGATGCAAGTACGTCAAAGCCTGCTTGTTCAAAACCAAGAGACATCCCCCCAGCACCAGCAAATAAATCAACAGCAATAGGTCTTTCTTTGTTATTACTGTGAATCATATTTGCAATTCTTAAGCTTGAAAGTATTACCTTAATCTGACAAAGCCATATTGGCAATAAATATAATTATCTCACCTGTTTGATTTTTTGGCTTGTTCTTGAATTAAAAATGCAAAGAGACGCTTAAAATAGCGTCTCTACCTGAAATTATTGACTTGATCGCACTCTCAAATCACGAACATCGCACTATGAGAAACCATTTGTAAAATCTCTTTTGCAGCGCGATCGCATACTCCTACTTCTCCCAAACACTGCCGCATTTGGTCATAATCAGTTAAAGTTTGCTCTTTTCGGTTAGGATTAAGCAATAATTCCATTGCAGCTTGAGTCAGGTTTTCGGGCGTTGCTCGCTCTTGTAAAAACTCTGGTACAATTTCTCTCATCACCACCAAATTGGTTGGCGATGCGAAGGGTATAGAACCTTTAAGAATATTACGCGCAATCCAAGCTGTAACTGGATGTAGCCGATAAGCAACAACTTGCGGCACATTTAGCAGGGCAAGTTCTAAATTGACTGTACCAGATTTAGTGATTGCCAAATCCGCAGCCGCCATAACTTCCTGTTGCTGACCGGATACTACAGTTGCCCGCAAATTATAACGCTGTATTGCTTTTTCTATAGATTCTCGGTATATTTCCAGAGACAAGGGAATCCAGAAATGAACTTCAGGTAATTTAGCTTGAATATTTTGGGAAGCTTGAAAAATTACTGGTAAGAGATATTTTAGTTCTTGGCGACGAGAAGCAGGTAAAAGAGCGATCGCTACCTGTTCTGATGCAATCCCCAACTTAGCACGAGCAGCTTCGCGACTGGGAGCATTTTCCATTCGGTCAACTAAAGGATGTCCTACCCAGCTAACTTTAGCGCCATTCTCTTGGTAGTAGCGAGCTTCCTCTGAGAAGATTGCCAAAAGCTTATCTGTAAAGCTGACAATTCGGTTAGTATTGCGTAAACCTACCGACCAAACCCACTCTTGAGGTGCAATGTAATACACCACTGGGACTTGCGGCATATGCTTTTCCATATAAGTGCCAATGCCCAGATTGGGTGTCATGTAGTCAATTAATAGTACCAAATCTGGTGGATTTTGTTTCAGGTGAGCGATCGCTTTTCGTTGCACCTGAATAGTTGGCAAAACATAAGGCAACGATTCAAAAAGACCCATTGAGCCAATACTACTAGTATTACCCAGTAGATGTGCGCCAGCTGCTGCCATTTTTTCGCCACCCAGCGCCACAATCTCTAATTCTAACCCAGCCGCAACGACTTGACGTTGAAGTGCTGCAATCAGCAACGCTCCTTGCAAATCGCCAGACACTTCACCGGTGCTGATAAATATTCGCATTATGTAAATTTAGGAGTTAGTCAATAGTCAACGGTCTATAGTCAACAGTCAACAGTCAATGGTCAATAGTCAAAGATACTTGGACTATGGACGAATGGACTATGGACTGCGGACTATAAACTCATAACTCAAGATTCATCACTTCCGGCTGCTTTGCCCTTTCCAGGAATCAAGCCGCGTCTTCCTGGCATCTGAGATAATAGCAGAAAGCGGCGCAGATACTGCAACTCTTGTGTGTCCCCCAGCAGTTCCAACTGTTCCAAAGCGTCTTTAAAAGTTAACTCAGAACGGTAGAGAAAGCGGAAAGCTTTTTTGAGGATTTGCAAGTCAGTAGAACTCATTCCAGAGCGTTTGAGTCCTACAAGGTTGAGGGTTCGTATCCGTGATGGATTGCCCTCCACCATCATATATGGCGGCACATCGCGGTCAATGCGAGTCATACCGCCGACCATTGCCAAGCTACCGATATGTACAAATTGATGGACACCCAAAACGCCGCTCAGTCGAGCGCAGGAATCAATATGGACGTGACCAGCCAAAGCCACAGAGTTAGCAATAATTGTAGAATCGGCAATGACGCAGTTATGACCTACATGGACATAAGCCATCAACAAGTTACCATCGCCAATGATAGTTGCTTCACCTGCACCTGTAGCGCGGTTAATCGTGACATATTCCCGAATTTGGTTATTGTCGCCAATTTTGACCCAGCTAGGTTCCCCAGCGTATTTTAAATCTTGGGGTTCCATGCCAATACAGGCTCCGGGAAAAATGTGATTTCGCGCTCCAATTTCCGTCAGTCCGTCTAGGACAACATGAGGACTAATAATAGTTTCCGGACCTACTTTGACTTGCCCTCCAATAACCGCATAGGCACCGATTTGCACCGTGGCGTGGATTTGCGCGTTAGGATGAATTACAGCAGTTGGATGAATAAGAGTTTTCAAGGGTGCATCTCCAGAATAGTCTTGAGTGCTGAGTGTTTAGGTATTGTGTGTCAGAAATCGGCGATCGCAAGTTATGTGTGAGGGCGTTTAAAATCTAGAAATTAAACAATGCGGTTGTGGCAAGTTTTATTTACTGCTATCCTTTTTCAGGAATCAGTAATGGGCACCTCACGGTGGCGCCCATACCACAAAAGCGGATTTTTTAATTAGCAAGTGAAAACATCAGTTCGCCTTCGGCAGCGAGCTGACCGTCTACCTCGGCACGAGCCTGCATCTTACCGAAACGACGTTGTTTTACCCACAACAGTTCCACGGTCATTACTAGTTGATCGCCTGGTACTACTTGGCGGCGAAACCGGACTTTATCTATACCTGCAAACAGGAAAAGTCCGCCTTCTAACTCTGGTAATTGAGTTAAAACTATACCGCCGACTTGTGCCATAGCTTCAACAATTAGCACTCCCGGCATAATTGGCTGACCGGGAAAATGCCCTTGAAACTGGGGTTCGTTAAAGGTGACATTTTTTATACCCACAGCCCGGTTTCCTGGCACGTAGTCGATAATTCGGTCTACAAGTGCAAAAGGATAGCGATGGGGTAAGAGTTTCTGAATTTCTTGTATTGTAAAAATCGTTTTTCTCTCTGATTTGCTTGTTGTTTCATTGGTTTGAGATTTGGTAAATGCAGAATCAGGATCGTTGACTGTATTAACTTCGGTGAGAATTGACATTGGCACGCTCGGTTGATTTTCACTTTTGGCTTGTTGTAGGTGCCGCTTTTAACTTTCCCCGGATTTAGGTTTTTAGCTTTTGACTAACCGCCAACCGCTGACAACTCTAAAATCCTCTGGGCGAGTTGAATATGTAAATTGTGGCTGGCTTTGTACGCCAAGAAATGAGCACTAGGCAATAAATTTCCTAGTAAACTTAAATCTCCTACTAAATCCAAGATTTTATGACGTACTGGCTCATTTGCATATCTTAATGGTGGATTTAGCCAACCTTCGGATCCGCAAACTAAAGCATTATCCAAGCTTCCCCCTTTAATTAACCCTGATTTTTGCAGGTATTCAATTTGATGTAGTAAACCAAAAGTACGGGCAGGGGCAATTTCCGCCGCAAAGCTGGCAGAAGCATTTGCCAAAGAAGAGCCTCGTGACCAACTGTACCATTGATTACCGATCGCCGGCAGGTCGAAGTCAATACCGTAGGTAAAACGAATTTCTGGCGCTGGGATAGCACAGACAAACGCATCGTCTTGACGTACCCAAATTGGTTCGGTTATTGCTGGGGGAATTTCGTCGTTAATCAAAGTTTGTGAGACTAAACCAACTTCGGCGATCGCTTGTGTCCAAATTTGCGCTGAACCGTCCAAAACAGGCACTTCCGCCCCATCAATCTCAATTCGGGCGTTATCCACCCCCATCGCACACAGAGCCGCTAATAAATGCTCTACAGTGCGAATGCACGCCACCCCTTTACCCAACTGAGTCGAAAGCACAGTCTCATTCACCGCCGCAACTTGTGCGGGAATTATCGGTAAGTCCGGCAAATCCACCCGGACAAAGTAGCGTCCACTACCCGCATCTGCTGGTAGTATCCGTACCTGAGTTTTCTCACCGCTATGTAGTCCGACTCCTACTTGGGCGATCGCCTCCGCAATTGTGTGTTGTTGCATATGTATTTTGTTAGTTGAGGGTTGTTAGTAGATAGTTGTTAGTTGTTAGTAGTTAGTAACCTAAGTTGCTAGTTATTGATTTAGGCGATCGCTTTGGGACAGTAAAGCAATAAAATGCCCTCCAAGAAGAGAAAATAAGGAGGGCTAGATGCTAAACGAAATAATTTCCATATATGCTA
>JAESGF010000219.1_pt1 | contig 32577 bp, 24 predicted proteins | sample 9269621 | NCBI WGS metagenome assembly JAESGF01 (sample SAMN14515066, study PRJNA621663) | algae metagenome | isolation source: Tolypothrix carrinoi HA7290-LM1 and co-occurring heterotrophs from dry rock... | place: USA: Makauwahi cave, Kauai, Hawaii | collected 2011-01-06
ATGTGTGACAAGCACCATTTCACGCTCGGAGCGGAATGATACGAAAGTATCACGTTCCGTTTTGGAGAGCAGCGGCTTCCGCGAGGAAGTCGCTGACTTTAATTGAAAATGCAGCGTTGAATATTTTAAAGTTAACTCTGAAAAAATTAGTAAATACGGTGGTTAGCACCGAACTTGAAGTCAAGGCGAGAGATTCCCCTCTGCGGGACAATGCGGAAACGCAGCCAAGTAAGGGAACTCGAAGAAAGAGAAAACCCTGAGAGTGATTTCAGGAATCCTCGTCCCTTTTAGGGCGAGGAGAACGTCAACAACGCCAATTCATAACTTCAAAGCTACCACAGAATGGCTGAATGAAGAGATTTTTCACGACCACATAAACCCAAATAATGTTGGTAAAACAGTTGTGCGGACAGCAGAAATAGTTGGCGCAGGAGTTGTAGGGGTTCTAGTTGCGAGAAAATTACTGAAAATGTTGGGAGATGATAAAAGCGATAAATCTTGATGTTTGCAATATCATGTCCGCTTAATCACTCATAGCAGCATTTTTACCCGCGATCCGCCCGTAAACGAGACATTCGGAGACGTTCGTCGATGTTTGATATCGAAACCCCCAAATCGAACCGAACTCACCCGCAGCATACAGCCTTGGTATGAGATTGCCATCTGGATCTAGAACCCGCGCCTGTTTGTCACGTCGCGGACCACCTTGGGTATTGTATAGCAGTGGCATCAGTTGCATTGCGTAGTATGGGGGTGCGATCGCTTTCAAAGTATCTGGCTTACGCCCAAAATCAGAGTCTACACCATTGCAGCATAAGTGATTATATTTACCAATAGTCAATTGCAAAGCTGTCTCGTCAAGCTGTACCATTTTGATGCCATCACCCGTATTTCCCGGACTTCCAAGCAACCCAATATCTTTCTTCGGGTTCAAATTCTCCGATTTCATTTTTTGATTATTCTCGAAACCACCGCAGGTCATAATTACACCTTTCTTCGCAGAAATGAAGATTTCTTGCCCTTCGCACTCAGCAATGACTCCGATAATTTCACCGCGATCGTTCTTCACTAACTCTTTGGTGGGAGTGGAAACCATGACTTTGATACCACGCGACTTTACGTGTCGATCTAAAAGTTTCCAAAGACGATGACCCCCCGTCGGTTCAGGACAAGTCTCTGTTTGCTTGAGATGGAGGGCTACAACTTCCAAACCTTGGGCAGATCCATTTTCGCTCTTGTTGATGCTCGTGACTGGAGTTTAGTCAATGAGTGTTGTACCAAGCGTTTGCGCTCTTCGAGTGAAAGCCAGAACGCAGCGAGAAGCCCGAAGATACCCTGTGTCTGGGTGGTACAGGGCGTGCATTCCTTCATCTGGGTGGAATTGGGGAAATCGTTTGCGAACCTCAGAGTCTGTGAGATATTCGTATTCCAACCCCGCCTCCGAAGCACACTTTAGCCTTTTCTGGAATGTTGGCTGCTGTGGGAAGCTGATATCCAGCCCTCCTGTTTTGACGTAAAGCTTTTCTTTTGCCTCGTCTTCTAACGCAAACCACAGCTCAGACGCGGCGCGTGCCATATTGATGTAAATCGGGTGGTCATGGGTATAGCGGATTACTCGTGAAGAACCATAGGAACTTCCTTTTTGGTGGTTCAACTCAAACTGTTCCAACAGCAGCACTCGCACTCCGGCTTTAGCTAGGTAGTAGGCGGTTGCACTCCCCATGACACCAGCACCTAGAACAATTGCATCAAAGTTTTGTGTCATAAATGAGTCAGCATTGACTGTCGCTGTTACAGATTATTAGTTCATCAGGTGTGAAAGTCTGTCGATGTGCGAACCAAAACAATCGAATCAAACCTTCGTAGGGCATTGTTGCAAACATCAAATTCCCCTCTCTACAAGGGAACTTCGCTTTAGCAAATTTTGTGAAAAGTCAGATGCTGTTGCAGTAAAGTCGGCAAAACGGTTGGGATGATACAGCTGATGCATAGGATGGAATTCCCCTCGCAGTGACGCCAGCACCGCAAGAGCGATCGCCGGCGATTCCGCAAAGCCCCCCGTATTGTGTCCTCCTGCGATAATCAATTTGCCGCCGCTCTTAGTCGGGATCGCCTCGAAAACTCCAAGGCTAGTGGATGTCCACGGACGCACGCAATATCTCCGGCTTGCTTCTAACAATCCACTAGTGATCGCTTTTTCGTAGGCTCTAGGAAAGTAGTGTTTTAATGAATCTTCTATCCCCCAGTACATCGCCTCGAGCTGATCCTTTAGGATGTTGTTGGGGTCAAGACCGGTGTAGCCAAAGCCCGATCCACAAATCAAAATATCTTGCCCTTCTTCATCTTTGGCTACAGTGATATTCCCATCTTCGGTGATGTGTCCTTTGCGAACGAATTTTAACGAATGCTCCACCTTCGGCTCTAGATTCGGGATGACCATCCACCCACCTAATACACCTTGGATTTTGTTCTCACTAAGCGTCCCTCTGAGCAATTCGTTGCCATACACCCCAGGAGAGATGACGTAATTATCCGCCGCGATCGCACCGTTGCCTGACATCAAACCGATAACTTCGCCGCGATCGTTGCGATCGATCTTTGTGATGCGCTGGTTCCAAAAGCATTGTACCCCTACTTGCTCCAAATGATCCAATAAGTTGGCAATGAATTTGTGGACATTTACGGTGAACCCAACTAACTCCACCGCACCTGCAACTACGCCGTTTTTGCAAGCATCCTCTAGGGCGGGGTATTTTTCTATCAACTCTTCAGGTGTCAAGGTGCGCTTTAGCGACTGTGCCTTTTTATGGCGTTCAACGACTTGCTGATAATGTGCAGGGTCTGAGGACATACCGACAATGCCTTCTTTGAGTTCAACGCCTTGGAATAGTTCAGAAGCGTTTTCGATCAAGTCTGACCACAAAAGTTTGCTTTCATGGTTGATAGAAATGATATCGTTGTTGTAAACGTTTGCCAACCATTGGGGAACTGCTTCGTACTCGTGGAGCCATGTCTGCTCTGCTTGGGAAAGATTATTTGTGTCGCAGATCGCCCATCCATGCTCTGACACTTTTGTGCGGAAATAACTATTGTTGAAGCGATCGACCCCTGTAAAGTCCTTGTCGTTGTAATTATTATTCTCTCTGATGCTAAACATCCTCGCGTCGCCGCCGCCGCGCGTGCAGCCATATTTTGACCAGTGTTCGGATTTCCTGGGATCGGGCGAGGATTCATAAATTGTAATGTTGTAACCCGATGAAGCTAAATAATGGGCAGTTATCAGACTGACAATGCCGGCACCGACGATCGCAACAGATGCTTTTTGCCTTGTATAAACGACACTTTTATTATCCAACGCACGCACGAGTCGTTCGGTATTGATGCGTTCAGCCAAGCTCAACGGCAAAATATCGGCATGGATGCGATCGTTCGGCACAGAAGGAGAATCCGCGACATCCTGGCTCAACGGCTGAATATCGTCATGGATCTTGCGATCGTTCGGCACAGAAGGAAAAACCCGGACACCTGCAAACCAGAACTGGGGCGCATCCTCAGCTTGGAGGCTATTAACTTTTTGCACAATGAACCGCTCTTTATCGGGCATTGCGGATTCCCAACTTCTAATAGCTTGCTCCTCCGGCAATTCTTGGACAATCAAAACATCCGGTTTGAGCTCAATCAAGGTCTTGCCGATGAAACGGCTTCCTTTGGAGTGCAAGTCAGGTCGGTAGATAATGTTATCATCAAGGATGTCTTGTAGAATATTTTCAGCAACTTTGTAAGCAATCAAAATTCGCATGACTTACCTATACTTTTTCGCTAATTACGATCAACTTGTTTTTCTTTTTTGAACGCTAGTTGCGCCACAAACACATCTGCTACCGGTTGGGTGTGGACTACTGCGATAGTCTCGATCCCATTTTTATACATCGACCAGTCAGGCAATCCCCGAATTTTCATTTAACATTTTCTGCTTGTTAATTTACATAAAACAACCTTCTAAAGTTACAGCCAAAAACCTAACCTTAGGTAGAGCCAGTAAATGAATAAAAGTAAGATACTTGCGTTTTTTGAAGTTTAGGCTTAACTGAATTATTGATGCCGTCAGCCTAGAGCAAATTATTGGTAAATTCTGCAACCCCAATTTTCTCAAGTAAGTATTTTCTACACTTAGAGCAGAGATATCGAGCAACAAATTATTTGTCGTTGTTAACGCACAAGCGTTAAGAGAAACGGAGATTTCGTATTTTAAAGTTGTTTTGGGTGTAAAACAAATATTAACGACGCTAAAAAAACCGATAAATCCTGATGTTTTTAACAAGCTTATGGTATAATCATGCCGAGAATTTTCAACTCTAATCTTTGGAAACGTCTCCAATCTTTCTTGACTTTTTTCAAGGGGCTGATCGTTAACCATCGTGCGTCTTTGCTGCTTTTATTAATAGGAGTTTATTTACCCTTACAAGTTTTTGGGGAACTAGCGGAAGATGTTTGGGAGAATGAAGGTGGCTTTCGGTGGGATGTGCCGATTTTGTTAGCAATTCACTCGACGGCTAGACCATCCCTTGATGTTTTTGCTAGCACGCTGACAAAATTCGGGGTATTTTGGGGTGTGTTTCCGGTTGCGAGTGCGATCGCGATCGCTTTATTTATTCGTCGTCGGTGGCGATCGCTAATCTACTTAATTACCACGTTGTTAGGCAGCATCATCATCAACCGGACGGCAAAGATTTTGTTGCATCGCGTGCGTCCTCATTTGTGGGAGTCACCTGCACCAGAGTTTGACTACGGATTCCCCAGCGGTCATGCTATGTCGAGTATGACTTTAGTCGCAGTTTTAGTGATTTTAACATGGGGTAGTCGTTGGCGCTGGCTGGTTATAATTGCCGGAAGTCTGTTTGTGTTAGCGATTGGCTGGACGCGGTTGTATTTGGGAGTTCATTATCCCAGCGACATTTTAGCAGGCTGGACGGCTTCTGTGGCTTGGGCTGTTGGCGTGAGTTTGCTGATTAAGCCTAATAGTAGGCATCGTGGATAGCTTGCAGACATTCTTTCTCAATGTGGGCGAGGCTGCTTATAAGTTTACAAGTTCGGCGACAATTTTCACTAACTCATCTGGTTCAATTGGTTTTGCGAGATGCTTTTGAAAGCCGGCTTCGAGTGCTTGCATTTTATCTTCTATTCTGGTGTATGCGGTGAGAGCGATCGCCGGAATTTTTCTAGCACTTTTTTGCTCTAAATCTCGCACTTGACTAATTAACTGATAACCATCTTCTCCCGGCATTCCAATATCACTCACCAATACATGAAAATGATCTCGTTTTAAACATTCTATCGCTTCACTTACCGATCCTACAGCCGTAACTTTCGCTTTAGATTCTTCCAACACAACTTTCAAAAAGTCACGACTGTCGATATTGTCCTCTACAACTAAGACTCGGACATTATCCAGGGAAGGTAAATTTTCTGGGTCATTTGCATTATTTTCTACCGCAGATTCCGGCTTTAACTGATTTGCTTTTGGTAGCGGTAAATAAACTGTGAAGGTTGCACCTTTACCCTCACCTTCGCTGTGAGCATAAATTTTGCCATTATGCAATTCTACTAGGTGACGAGCAATTGTCAATCCTAACCCCAGCCCGCCATAAGAGCGGGTAGAAGAACTATCTGCTTGTCGAAAGCGGTCAAAGACGTAAGGAACAAAGTCAGGATTAATGCCAATTCCTGTGTCGGTGACTGTGATTTGAGCGTAAGTGGGAGGAGTGGGGGAGGGGGGGATGGGGAGAGGGGGGGATGGGGGGGACAAGGGAGAGGGGGGAGACAAGGGAGATGGGGGGGACAAGGGGGATGGGGGGGACAAGGGAGAGGGGGGAGACAAGGGAGAAAATTCACTTCCAAGTCCCCCAAGTCCTCCTTGTCCTCCTTGTCCCCCTTGTCCCCCTTGTCCCCCATGTCCCATTCCCATCGACAAGCTTATTTCAACTCGTCCGCCTTTAGAGGTAAACTTGATTGCATTCGAGAGCAAGTTTCCAATAACTTGCCGCAGACGTTGTTGGTCGCCACAAATTATTTGTACTTGCTCCTCGAATATACTTTCTAGTTGAATGGCTTTCGCGTCGGCTTGCGGGCGTACAGTTTCTAGTAGTGTTTCAATTAAAGTAATTAGATTTACTGGTTCTATTTGCAACTGCAACTTTCCTCGAATGATTTTTGAGACATCGAGGATATCTTCAATCAGTTGTGCTTGAGATTGGGCATTGCGTTCAATTGTTTCTAAAGCGCGATTTGTGGTTGCGGTGTCAAATTGTCTGGTAAGCAACTGTTTCGACCAACCGAGTATTGAGGTGAGGGGGGTACGAAGTTCGTGAGAAACGATCGCTAAAAACTCATCTTTCATCCGGTTGGCAGCTTCGGCTTCTTGCCTTGCTGCTTGTTCGCGAATCATTTGTTCGCGCACTATTTCCGCCTGCTTGCGTTCTGTGATATCTTCAATAGTGCCAACGTATCCCAATAATTGCCGATTATCGGAAAACATCACCGATGTGCGGACATGAACCCAGCACAATGTATTATCGGGCTGGCAAATACGAAATTCATCTGAGTATGTCTGTCCGCAACGAATAGAACGCGACCAATCAGCAAGCACGCGATCGCGATCTTCTAGACAAATACATTTTGCCCAACCTTCCTCCCAACTTTCATCAATTTTGAAGTTATAAAATGCTTGACAATTGGGATTTGTATAAGTAAATTTCCCTTCTGTATCTGTTAAAAAAATGGCAATTGGAGAGCAAGCACTCAAGGCGCGAAATTTCTCTTCACTTTCTCTCAGTTCAGAGTTCATGCTCTTGAGTTCGGTTGCTTGTCGCTTTACTTCGAGTGTTTTTTTGAACAGTTCCACAAACACGGTTACTTTTGATTTTAAGATAACCGAGTCAATCGGCTTCGACAGATAGTCTACTGCGCCTAAAGTATAACCCTTAAAGAGCATGGTATCGTTAACACCAAAGGCTGTGAGAAAAATTATCGGCGTGTTGCGCGATCGCTCTCTTTGCCGAATTAAGGTTGCTGTCTCAAACCCATCCATTCCCGGCATTTGCACATCTAGTAAAATTACGGCAAAGTCTTGATGCAATAAGCACCTGAGAGCTTCTGCACCAGAATAAGCTTTGACTAAATTCTGATCCAGCCCTTCTAAGATTGCTTCCAAAGCAATCAAATTTTCTGGATGATCGTCTATTAAGAGGATGTTTACTTTTGGTGCAGACTGCATAATCAATTAAAATTATAAATTCCAAATTTATTATTTAAGATGCTAAACCAACCTTTTTTTATCCGGAATTAGAGGTGAAAAAAGAGGAAGAACAAAGATTGACCAAGAACGGAGCGATTTCTGGTAAAGGCAAAATTGTTGCTGAAACCACTGCTGCAATTGCCGCATCTGGCATTATACGACTAACAGCTGTGGTCGGTTCTTGAACAATTGCTATTCCACCATATGACTTGACTTTTGCCAATCCTTGTGCGCCATCTTGACTTGAGCCTGTGAGAATCACGCCAATTGCTCGCTCTCCATAAGCATCAGCGGTGGATTCAAATAGCACATCAATAGAGGGACGGGCATAAGAAACAGGGGCTTCGGTTGAAAGAGCAAAGTGACCGGGTTCTACTAATAAATGATAATCTGCTGGTGCGAGGTAAATTTGTCCGGGGGCGATCGCCTGTTTGTCTGTCACTTCCACTACTGGTAATAAACTAGACCTTTGCAAGCAGCTGACCAATTCACCTTCCGAGTCTTTGTGACGATGTTGAGCCACAGCGATGGCGATCGCCAAGTTTTTCGGTAAGCTTCCCAAAATCGTCTCCATCGCTTGTAATCCCCCCCAAGATGCACCAATTACAGTAATAGCAAATTTCATCATTCGACCCTCCGGTAAAGCTTTTCCTGAGTAGCCAACTCATCGTAAAAGTCTTCGTAAGGTGAGCCAATCAGCGTTTCTTGTTTCCCCAATCCCAAAACACCGAACATCTTTAAACTTCCATATAGCAACTTGTGAACTTGGTCTTGGAGTTCTTTGTTAAAGTAAATTAAAACATTGCGACAGAGAATAACGTTGAATTCATTGAAAGAAGCATCTGTTACCAAATTATGCGGTGAAAATATGAGATTTTCTTTCAAAAAAGAATGGAAAATAGCACCATCATAGCCAGCCGTATAATATTTGGAAAATGATTCTTTACCACCCGCTCGCAAATAAAGTTGGGTATATTCTTGCATCAAATGTAAAGAAAAAATACCAGCTTTGGCTTTGCGTAACACTGCTTCATTCATATCAGTAGCGTAAATGCGGCAACGGTGATACAATCCTTCTTCAAATAGCAAAATTGCCATCGAATAAACTTCTTCACCCGTAGAGCATCCAGCGTGCCAAATGCGAATAAAGGGATAGGTACGCAATAGGGGAACGGCTTTATTTCTAAAAGCAATATAGAAACTTGGATCGCGAAACATCGCGGTGACATTCACCGAAAGACCCAATAAAAAGCGTTCCATACAAGCGGGGTCGTGCAAAACTTTTTCTTGAAGTCCAGAGACACTAGTTAGCTTTTCCGCACGAATTGTATTCCAAATTCGACGCTTGAGAGAAGCCATTGCATAGTTACGAAAGTCAAAGCCGTAATAGCGATACACTCCCTCTAGTAGTAGCTGAATTTCAATATCTTCGAGTTCGTTAGGGTTTTTGGGGGACATGGGGACATGGGGCAAGGGGGACAAGGGGGACAAGGGGGACAAGGGGGACAAGGGGGACAAGGGGGACAAGGGGAGCCAGCGCGTTGCGGAGGTCCCCTCCGTTGTAGCGACTGGCACAGGACTTGGGGGACAACTAACCACTAACTACTAACTACTAACTCCTAACTCCTAACTCCTAACTCCTAACTCCTAACTCCTAACTACTAACTCCTAACTCCTACAAAACTTACCGATACAGCCAGACTCTCAGTAGTGAGAGCAACTGTTCGGTATCAACGGGTTTAGCGATGTAGTCCGAGGCGCCGGCGTCAATGCATTTTTCGCGATCACCTTTCATGGCTTTTGCAGTTAAAGCGATCATCGGTAAATTTTTAAATTCGTCAATAGCGCGAATGGCACGCATTGTTTCATAACCATCCATTCCTGGCATCATTACATCCATTAAGACAACATTAATATCAGAATTGTTTTCTAACATGGTAATGCCGTCTCTACCGTTTTCAGCATAAAGAATTTCCATTTGATAAGGTTCTAACAAACTAGTAAGGGCGAAAATGTTCCGGATGTCATCGTCAACAATTAAAACTTTCTTGCCTGCTAGCACCGGGTCGCTTTGGCGTAGCTGTTCTAATAATAACTGTTGGTCAATCGGTAAATTTGACTGAAGGCGATGTAAAAACAGCGATGTTTCGTCTAACAATCGTTCTGGGGAACGCGCATCTTTGACAATGATAGTGTCAGAAATACGGCGTAGTTCTGTTTCTTCTTGATATGTTAACTCCTTGCCAGTATAAATAATGATGGGTAAATAATTTAGATTTGGTTGTTGTTTAATTCGCTCGATTAAGTCAAAACCATTCATATCTGGCAATCCCAAATCCAATACTAAGCAATCAAAATGAGTAGTATTAAGTGCTGTTAAGGCTTCTGTCGCTGTACCAACGGCAGTAATGACCACATCGCCATTACCAATTAATTCAACTATGCTGCGGCGTTGTAATTCATTATCTTCTACCACGAGCAGATTTTTGACTTTACGTTCGACAAATGTCTTGATATCCCTCAAAGCGTGAAAAAGTGCTTCACTAGTAATGGGTTTTTGCAAAAAGGCGATCGCTCCTTGTTGCAGACTTCGTTTTTGCCCTTCTTCAACTGTCATAATGTGAATTGGGATGTGCCGCGTGTTGGGGTCATGCTTCAAACGGTCGAGTACAGTCCAACCATCCATCACGGGTAAACGGATATCTAACATTATCGCCGCAGGCTGAAATTCTCGTGCCATTGCCAAACCGACATCACCACGAGAAGCCACCAACGCTTTAAAGTTTTGTTCCTTTGCCAAATCGAGTAATATTCGGGCAAAGTTCAAGTCATCTTCAATAATTAAAAGAGTGCGATCGCCACAAAGAATATTTTGGCGATCGTCTTCAATTGCCGAAGGAGTGAAAGTGGGGGGAGTGGGGGAGGGGGGAGAGGGGGAGATGGGGGGGACAAGGGAGACAAGGGAGATGGGGGAGACAAGGGGGATGGGGGAGACAAGGGAGATGGGGGAGACAAGGGAGAAATTTTTCCCAATCGTCCCCCTTGTCCCCCTTGTCCCCCTTGTCCCCCTTGTCCCCCTGCTCCCCCTTGTCCCCCTTGTCCCCCTGCTCCCCCTTGTTCCCCTTGTCCCCCTTGTCCCTCTTGTTCCCTCACCGATGCAGAGTATGTCTGGGGTAGATAAAGAGTGAAGGTGCTACCTAAATCAACTTGACTGACTAAGCGAATTTCGCCACCTAATAACTCGGCAATTTGTCGGCTAATAGATAAGCCTAAACCTGTACCGCCGTATTTGCGGCTAGTTGTGCCATCTGCTTGTTGAAAGGCTTCAAAAATCACTTGCTGTTTTTCAGGGGGAATGCCAATACCAGTATCGCTGACTGCAAAGGCTATTACAGATTCAGCATTCTTTAGGCTTTGTTGGTCGCGACTCCAGCCTTCGGTTACAACTGACACCTGTAAACTTACCTGACCAAGTTCAGTAAATTTAAAAGCATTTGCCAACAAGTTATTTAGCAACTGTTGAAGACGTTTTGGATCTGTGTAGATAGCAGGGGGTAGTTGTTCATCAAAGTGAACGCGAAAATCTAGTTTTTTATCTTCAGCAATCGAACGAAAAGTCCATTCTATATATCTTTGCAATTCGCTGAAAAAAGTTTCTTTTACTTCTACTTCCATTGTTCCCGACTCGATTTTTGCTAAGTCGAGAATTTCATTAATTAGTGATAGCAAATCGTTGCCGGCAGAGTAAATAGTTTGGCTATATTCTACCTGCTTTTGTGTCAAATTTCCTTCATTGTTATTAGATAAGACTTGCGCTAATATCAGCAAACTATTTAATGGAGTTCTTAATTCGTGAGACATGTTCGCCAAAAATTGCGACTTGTATTTAGAAGTCGTGGCTAATTGTGTGGCTTTTTCTTCTAAATTTAGGCGTGCTTGCTCTACTTCGCGATTTTTGTATTCTACTTCCTGTTTTTGTTGAGCTAATAACTCAGTTTTTTCTTCTAATTCTTCGTTGAGTTGTTGTAACTCTTCGTAGCTTTGTTGTAAATCTTGCTGTTGCTGTCGCAATAATTTATCGGATTTTTGTAATGTTTCCGTTTGTTCCTCCAAGCGTTGATTACTTTGTACGAGTTCTTCTTGCTGGCTTCTTAACTCTTCGGTAAGCGATCGCGAATTTTGAAGCAATTCTTCGCTGCGTTGATATGCAACAATATTATCAAGGACGATGCCAATACTTTCGCTGAGTTCGTCGAGAAAAGTCAGATGAATATCACTAAAGCGCTGAAATGAAGCTAGTTCAATCACAGCTAATACTCGCTCTTCATACACAGCAGGTAAAACAATAATATTCATCGGGGTTGCTTCCCCCAGCCCAGAATTGATTTTAATGTAGTCGGAAGGTACTTCTGTCAGCAAAATTCGCTCTTTTTCTAAAGCGCATTGTCCTACCAAACCTTCACCTAATTGAAAGCGGTTTGCTAAATGGTTGCGTTCTCGATAAGCGTAAGTCCCCAAAAGTGTTAAACTTGGCTGCTCCTGGTGTGTTGTCATGAAGTAAAATACACCATGATGAGCTGAGACTAAAGGAGCAAGTTCTTTGAGGATAAGTTGAGAAACAGCCTTTAAGTTCCGTTGTCCTTGCAAAATGCGGCTGAATTTCGCTAAGTTAGTTTTTAACCAGTCTTGCTCTGCTGTTTTCTGAGTTGTTAAACGCAAGTTGGCAATCATTTTGTTAAATGTCTGTGCCAACATGCCTATTTCGTCGCGACGATTGTCAGCAGGTACACTCGTGTCTAAATCTCCCGCAGCAATTTTATCTGCAACCTGAGAGACTTCCTCAAGCGGTCGAGAAATGTTGCGATTGAGAAAAAAGGCGATTAATGTTAGAAGAACTAAATAAAGTGGGATACCAAAGGCAATACTGTAAGTCATTTGCCTTGTCGCTGCATCAGATGCTGCTGAACGCTGTTTTAACAACCTCAGTTCCTCAGTTTCGAGATCGGAAACCACACGGCGAATATCATCCATGATGATCTTGCCTTGGTCAATGACAATTGCTTGAGAAACACCTGCTGCGCCTTTAGTCCGGCGAATCTCAATAACCTCCTTCAATCTGGCGATTCTTTTCTGTGTAAGAAATTCTACACTATCAAGCCGTCGCTGTTGGCTGGGATTATCTGCGGTCAACCTCCGTAGTTCTATAATTTTTTTATTAATTACGGGAATCGCTGTATTATACGGTTGCAAGTAATCTTCTGAGCCAGTAATTAAATAACCGCGCTGTCCGGTTTCCGCATCTTTAAGCGTAGAAAGAAAATTTTCCAGGTTTGTGAGTACTTGGTAGGTGTGAGTTTGCCAGCGGCTAGTCTTTATCGTTTCTGTGGCAGTTCGGTAAATAAGTAGACCAATAACTGTAAAAGATACCAGACTTACTGCGAAACTTGCTCCTATTTTGGTACTAATTTTGAACTTCTTTAACATTATCTGGTATCTGAATGGGGAATGGGGAATGAGGGACAAGGGGGACAAGGGAGACAAGGAGGACAAGGAGGACGACTTGGGGACAAGTGAGTGTTGACTTTTGACTCCTAACTCCTAACTCCTAACTTTAGTAGAGACGTTCTGGCGGAACGTCTCTACAACTCCTAACTCCTAACTCCTAACTCCTAACTCCTACAGGACTTACCGATACAACCAAACTCTTAGTAGTGAGAGTAGTTGCTCGGTATCAACGGGTTTGGTGATGTAGTCCGAGGCGCCGGCGTCAATGCATTTTTCGCGATCGCCTTTCATTGCTTTTGCAGTTAAAGCAATCATCGGTAAATTTTGAAATTCATTTAATCGCCGAATAACTTGCATTGTTTCGTAACCGTCCATTCCTGGCATCATCACGTCCATCAATACAATGTTAATGTCGGGGTTATTTTCCAGCATGGTGATGCCGTCTCTGCCATTTTCGGCGTAAAGAATTTCCATTTGGTAACGTTCCAGCAAACTGGTCAGGGCAAAAATATTCCGCACGTCATCATCGACTATCAGGACTTTTTTACCTGTCAGCACCGGATCTTGATGCCGTACTTGTTCTAACATCATTTGTTGAGCGACAGGTAGATTCGCTTGGACGCGATGCAAAAATAAAGCGGTTTCGTCTAAAAGGCGTTCGGGTGATCGCACGTCTTTGACGATGATAGTATTAGAAATTCGTTGCAGTTCAGTTTCTTCGTGGGGTGTCAATTCTTTGCCGGTGTAGATAACGATCGGCAAATGATTTAAATTTGGTTCTTCTTTAATTTGCTCGATCAACTCAATTCCGCTCATATCAGGCAATCCCAAATCCAGCACTACGCAGTCAAAGTGACCGGATTTTAGTGCTGCGAGTGCTGCTGCACCTGTACTTACACCTGTGCTAGCCACATCACTATTGCCAATCAGTTCGGCGATGCTATTGCGTTGGATGTCGTCATCTTCGACAATTAGCAAGTTCTTAACCGGACGCTCGACAAATTGCTTAATATCGCTTAAGGCTTTCGAGAGTGCTTGACTGCTAACGGGTTTTTGCAAAAAGGCGATCGCTCCTTGTTGCAAACTTCGAGATTGTCCTTCATCAGATGTCATGATGTGGACGGGAATATGTCGAGTGCCTGGATCGTGTTTCAAGCGATCGAGTATTGTCCAGCCATCCATCACGGGCAGGTGAATATCCAGCATAATCGCCGCCGGGTGTAGCTCTCGCGCCATTGCCAAACCCACATCGCCACGGGATGCGATTACTCCTTTAAAGCCCTGTTCCCGCGCTATATCCAGCAGAATCCGGGCGAAATTTAGGTCATCTTCAATAATCAAAAGAGTGCGATCGCCACTTTCGATATTTTGCCGATCGTCAGCGAGTGCTTGTTCGCTGAATGTGGGGAGTGGGGGAGTGGGGGAGGGGGGGGACAAGGGGGAGGGGGGAGACAAGGGGGAGGGGGGAGACAAGGGGGAGGGGGGAGACAAGGGGGAGGGGGGGGACAAGGGGGAGGGGGGAGACAAGGGGGAGGGGGGGGACAAGGGGGAGGGGGGAGACAAGGGAGAAATTTTTCTTTGTCCTCCTTGTCCTCCTTGTCCTCCTTGTCCCCCGTGTCCCCCGTGTCCTCCTTGTCCCCTTAATCCCCCTTGTCCCCCCTCTCCCACTCCCCCACTCCCCCACTCCCCCTGTCTTTTTGTCACTTCTACTGACGGATAATAAGTTTGCGGCAAATAAAGAATGAAGGTGCTGCCTTTACCGAGTTCGCTGACTAAGCGAATTTCCCCACCGAGTAAGCGAGCGATTTCTCGGCTGATTGACAAGCCCAAACCTGTGCCGCCATACTTGCGATTAGTTTTGCCGTCTGCTTGCTGAAAGGCTTCAAAAATGACTTGCTGTTTATCGGATGCGATACCGATACCTGTGTCGGAAACTGCAAAGGCGATCGCTCGTCCAGCGCGGTTGAGAAGTTCGGCATCGGCGCTCCAACCTTGGCTGGCTACTGATACACTTAAACTTACGTGACCAAGTTCAGTAAATTTGAAAGCGTTTGACAGCAGGTTTTTCAGAACTTGTTGCAGTCGCTTGGTGTCGGTGTAGATAGCGCGGGGTAAGCGATCGTCAAAGTTAAGGCGAAAATCTAAGTTTTTATCTTGGGCAATTGAACGAAAAGTGCCTTCTACATGATTTTGCAAGTCGGTAAATAGAGTTTCTTCGATTTCCACCGACATTGTACCTGATTCGATTTTTGCTAAATCAAGGATGTCATTAATTAATCCCAGCAAGTCGTTACCAGCAGAGTAAATCGTGTAGCTGTATTCGACTTGCTTTTTAGTCAAGTTGCCTTCGGTATTGTCTGCCAGCAGTCGGGCAAGAATAAGTAAACTGTTTAAAGGTGTCCGCAATTCGTGGGACATATTCGCCAAAAACTGCGACTTATATTTAGATGTCATTGACAGTTGTTCGGCTTTTTCTTCTATCGCTTGACGCGCTTGTTCGATTTCGCGATTTTTCCGTTCTACTTCTCGATTTTGCATCGCCAAAAGTTCGGCTTTTTCTTCTAACTCTTCGTTAGTTTGCTGCAATTGTTCTTGCTGACGTTTTAGCAAGTCTTCGGAAGCTTTGAGAGATTGTGCTTGTTGTTCTAATCGTTTGTTGGTGTCGGTAAGTTCTTTTTGCTGACTTTGCAGTTCTTCGGTGAGAGATTGCGACTGTTTGAGTAATTCTTCCGTCCGCATACTGGCAGCGATGGTGTTCAGGACGATCGCTATACTTTCTGTAAGTTGATCTAAGAAAGTCAGGTGAATTTCACTAAAGCGGTGCATTGATGCAAGTTCGATGACTGCGGTAACTTGTCCTTCAAACAATACAGGCAAGACAACCACATTCATCGGCGAAGCTTCGCCTAAACCGGAACCAATTGTAATATATTCTTGCGGCACATGAGTTAAGAGAATTCGCTCTTTTTCTAAAGCGCATTGTCCTACCAAACCTTCGCCTAAGTGAAAACGATTTGATAAATTTTTCCGTTCGCGGTAAGCGTAGCTGCTGAGAAGTTTCAAGAAGGATGGGTGATTCTCAGCGATTTCCATCATGAAGAAGACACCGTGTTGAGCCGCCACCAAAGGCGCCAATTCTGACAAAATCAATTTGGTGACTGTTTCTAAATCGCGTTGTCCTTGCAAGATGCGGGTAAATCTAGCCAAATTGGTTTTCAGCCAATCTTGTTCGGTGTTTTTCTGGGTTGTTTCCCGCAAATTGGCGATCATTTGGTTGATATTGTCTTTGAGGATCGCTACTTCTCCTTGCGCTTCCACGGAAATTGATCGCGTTAAATCTCCTTTAGTTACACCGATCGCTACTTCGGCAATTGCTCGTACTTGCGTTGTCAAATTCGCTGCTAGTTCGTTTACGTTGTCTGTTAAGTCGCGCCACAATCCTGATGCACCGGGAACCTTCGCCTGTCCGCCCAATTTACCTTCACTTCCCACTTCTCGCGCTACTGTCGTTACTTGATCGGCAAACGTTGCCAAGGTATCGATCATTTCGTTGATTGTATCAGCTAACGTTTCGATTTCTCCTTGGGCATCTAACATCAGCTTGCGTTTTAAGTCACCGTTAGCTACTGCGGTAACGACTTTAGCGATACCTCGTACTTGCGCTGTCAAGTTGCCTGCCATCGAGTTGACATTATCGGTCAAATCCTTCCAAATGCCTGCTACACCGGTAACTTGGGCTTGACCGCCTAATTTTCCTTCGGTGCCCACCTCCCTTGCTACCCTAGTTACTTCTGATGCAAAGGAACTCAGTTGATCTACCATTGTGTTGATGGTGTTTTTCAACTCTAAAATTTCGCCTTTGACATCGACGGTGATTTTTTTGGATAAATTACCATTAGCGATCGCACCCGCAACTTCGGCTATGTTTCGCACTTGTCCTGTGAGGTTGTCTGCCATTAAGTTGACATTATCGGTCAAATCTTTCCAAATTCCGGCAACACCACGCACATATGCTTGCACACCCAACTTACCTTCGGTTCCCACTTCCCTAACAACCCGCGTTACTTCCGATGCGAAGGAGTTAAGTTGATCCACCATCGTATTGATGGTGTTTTTCAACTCTAAAATTTCCCCTTTCACATCCACAGTAATTTTCTTCGACAAGTCACCGTTTGCGACTGCGGTTGTCACTTCCGCGATGTTTCGCACTTGTGCAGTCAAACTACCAGCCATGAAGTTTACACTATCAGTTAAGTCTTTCCACGTACCTGCTACCCCGCGCACTTCAGCTTGTACGCCTAACTTACCTTCGGAACCAACTTCTCGCGCAACCCGCGTTACTTCACTAGAAAAGGAGTTGAGTTGATCCACCATCGTATTGACGGTGTTTTTCAACTCTAAAATTTCCCCTTTCACATCCACAGTGATTTTCTTCGACAAGTCACCATTTGCTACTGCCGTTGTGACTTCCGCGATGTTTCGCACTTGGGAAGTTAAACTACCCGCCATGAAGTTTACACTATCGGTTAAGTCTTTCCACGTACCTGCGACACCACGCACATCAGCTTGTCCGCCGAGTTTTCCTTCGGAACCGACTTCCCTTGCCACTCTGGTGACTTCCGAAGCAAATGAGTTGAGTTGATCCACCATTATATTGATGGTGTTTTTTAACTCCAAAATTTCCCCTTTGACATCGACGGTGATTTTTTTGGAAAGATCCCCTTTAGCGATCGCTGTGGCAACTTCTGCAATATTACGCACCTGTCCTGTCAAATTGCCTGCCATCAAGTTGACATTATCAGTCAAATCTTTCCAAGTTCCTGCCACCCCTCTAACTTCAGCTTGTGCCCCCAATTTCCCTTCGGTTCCCACTTCCCGCGCTACCCGCGTTACTTCCGAGGCAAAGGAATTAAGCTGATCCACCATCGTGTTAATAGTGTTTTTCAACTCCAAAATTTCGCCTTTGACATCAACGGTAATTTTCTTCGATAAGTCACCGTTTGCCACCGCTGTTGTCACTTCCGCAATATTACGCACTTGAGCGGTTAAACTTCCTGCCATAAAGTTCACCGACTCAGTTAAGTCTTTCCACGTACCCGCCACACCGCGAACTTCTGCTTGTCCGCCGAGTTTGCCTTCTGCGCCTACCTCCCTTGCCACTCTGGTGACTTCCGACGCGAAGGAGTTTAACTGGTCCACCATCGTGTTGACGGTGTTTTTCAAGTCTAAAATTTCGCCTTTGACATTGACGGTGATTTTCTTCGACAAGTCACCATTTGCTACCGCCGTTGTTACTTCCGCAATATTACGGACCTGTGCTGTCAAATTGCCTGCCATCGAGTTGACACTATCAGTCAGGTCTTTCCAAGTTCCCGCGACACCGCGCACATCAGCTTGTACTCCCAATTTTCCTTCGGTTCCCACTTCTCGCGCTACCCGCGTTACTTCTGAAGCGAAGGAATTGAGTTGATCCACCATCGTGTTGATGGTGTTTTTCAAGTCTAAAATTTCGCCTTTGACATTGACGGTGATTTTCTTCGACAAGTCACCGTTAGCGACTGCGGTTGTTACTTCAGCAATATTCCGCACTTGATCGGTCAAGTTGCCTGCCATCAAGTTTACACTATCGGTTAAGTCTTTCCAGGTTCCCGCCACACCTGGCACTTGTGCTTGTACGCCTAATTTTCCTTCGGTTCCCACCTCCCTTGCTACCCGCGTTACTTCGGAGGCGAAGGAGTTGAGTTGATCTACCATTTTATTGACAATTTGGGCAGTTTGGAGAAACTCACCTTGCAAAAGTCTACCTTGAGTTTCGGTGGCGATCGCTTGCGATAAATCTCCATTCGCTACTGCCCGAATTACCCGCGCTGTCTCCGCTGTCGGTTGCACCAAGTCTGTAACTAACGTATTTACTGACTCAACCGCAGCTTTCCAAGAACCTTTAGCATTTCCCAGCGTTGCCCGCTCGTTAATTTTACCTTCTTTACCGACAACATTACTCACACGTTCTAACTCAGCCGCCATCCGCTCATTCATATCGATGATATCATTGAGGGTGTCAGCGATTTTTCCTCCTATACCAGTGTGATCTAGCGGCATCCGTGCAGAAAAATTTCCTTTCTTTACCTCTGCTAAAATTCTTAAAAGTTGCTTTAGGTCAAGATTATCTGTATCATTTGCTATTTGTGTTGTCATCGCTTTATTTTTAAGGAATATTCCTTGTTAGGTTTTGCGCTAATCAGTTTCATTTGTTAGATGGCAAGCAGATACAACCTTGATGCCATACTAATGGTTAATATCAAAAGTAGTATATTGAGCATTATGCAATCTAGAAGCCAATATCCGCTTCTACCTGAGGTGGAGGCAAGTTGATAATTAATCTATCCTAAGATAGATGATAAAATATACATCCTACGCAAATATGTTTAATTTTAGTTCGGGCGTTATGCTTTTTCGGTAATTTTAGGACTTACGCTTTAAACCGGCGTAGTTCCTTAATTTTCGTAGGGATAATTCATGAATTATCCCTACTTACTGTGAATTTGCTTTAAGATTCAGAGAGTGAAACTTAATTTTAACAACAAGTCACAAAGCCGTTTTTCGCCTACTGTAATAAATATAAATCCCCTGCCCCCCTTTGGAGGAACAACCTTGGAAGACCAACCCCAGGACGAAGACTTGAAAGGTTTGAAAGCTCATTTAAACAATTTAGTGGAAGCTGTAGTCAAAGCTGTGGTGATGGCAAATCAGACGCAAGAACTTGATGATGTGCTGATGATTCGAGACGAGTTGCATCGTCTGCCGGACTATTTAATGACAGAGGTGATTAACGACGTTATCTTAAATTTAGTAAAAATAGATGCTGATTTGTGTCGCTGGTTTATTATAGATATTTTTCTGCGTGATGCCCAAGCGGAAGGCAAAGCTGATGTTGCCGAGAGAATTAACTTGCTAATCGCTGATTTGCAAAGGCGTTAGTTGAAGAATCTTTCATCGCTAAAATGGTACTTACCTGCTTTAGCAATTCATCAAAATCAATTGGCTTAGAGATAAAACCTTCTACTGCCACATCAAATTGCTCAGATGTATCTAGTTGTTCGCAGCCTGTAATCAGAATAATTGGAATAAAAGGCAAATTACTGTTTTGCCGAATGCGTCGAACCACTTCATAACCATGCATTCCTGGCATCATCACATCCAACAGCAGCAAAGCCGGAGGTTCTGCTTCAATCATCGAAAGAGCATCCTGCCCATTATCAGCAACTTCTACTTGATATCCTTCTGCCTGTAAAACTGTCTCAATCAAGAATAAATTGTCAGGTGTATCATCAACAACTAAAATACGTTTAACTTGTGAATCAGATGGTAGATCCAAACTTTCCATATAATAAGCATTTAGTATTCACTTAGCTTTAGTGTGTTGGCTGCAAGTCTTTAATTACTTCCGCCCAAGGAGGGATTTATAGGAATTGGGCATTGGGCATTGGGGCATTGGGAATTGGGAATTGGGCATTGGGGATGGGGGATGAAGTTAGAAACTGCTGCGGTTTGTCAATTTTTGTCAGGTTTTGTCCGGCAAATAGTCTACTAGGAGATAACTCTTTTTCCACTCCTATATCTAATGGGTCGGCTTACGAGGCGTGATGCGTAAAGCCCCCGTCTTTCAAGCGGGGGATATAAGCGCTCTTGTTGAATTTATTCAACCGTCAGCCGTGATGCGGAAAAGTTGAACTTTGTCTGAAATTGCGCTAATATGAATAAATAGCGGTAATTCGCACATAAAAAGCCAAGTAGGTCTAGCGGACAGTTCCTGATCCGGAACCCTGGGGGCTAACCCAAAATCTTGTAGAACTGATAACTGGGAACCAAAAAACTCGTTTTTTAAACTGCGCTTCATTAAACGCTGCGGGATACTCAGTGTAAGCTTGTGGAGGGTAAAGTCATTGGACTCCCCGTGAGACAAGAATCCCCGTCGATTTATCGCGGGGAGTGTCAAATTACGAATACATCGGTCCGTTATGCTATAACATCGGTCCGTTATCTTATAACATCGGTCCGTTATGCTATAACATCGGTCCGTTATGCTATAACATCGACCTGCAAAAATTAACCTACCTTTTGTTTAACCTTATCTGGCAAAAGTGGTAAATTAACGGTGAAGGTTGCTCCTTGTCCCTCGCCGGGACTTTCAGCGGTGACTGTTCCGTTATGCATTTCGACAATATGACGGACGATCGCTAATCCAACACCTAATCCGCCAAATTTACGGGTGATACCGCTATCAGCTTGACGAAAGCGATCGAACACATAAGGCAGAAATTCCTGACTAATTCCTATACCCGTGTCCCTGACTGTAATTTGAGCAAAAAGTGGGGAGTGGGGAGTGGGGGGAGATGGGGGGGACAAGGGAGACAAGGGAGAGGGGGGGGACAAGGGGGACAAGGGAGAGGGGGGAGACAAGGGAGAAAATTCACCAAGTCCTCCTTGTCCTCCTTGTCCTCCTTGTCCCCCTTGTCCTCCTTGTCCCCCTTGTCCCCCTTGTCCCCCTTGTCCCCCTGCTCCCCCTGCTCCCCCATTCCCCATTACTGAGAGTGTAATTTCTATGCGTCCTTTTTTTGGTGTGAACCTGATAGCATTCGAGAGGAGGTTATACACTACTTGCTGCAAGCGGTTGGAGTCACCCAAAACCCGGAATTTGGGATGAATTTGAGATGTCAGCTTGGTATCTGTTAAATGCAGATTGTCTGGGTAAATCGGCGTTGCGGCTTGTGTTTCTGGTAATTTTAAAGTGGGTAGATATTCTGGCTGACGAGAATCATAATTTGCCTGGGTAGGGTTGCGATCATTTTGTAATGAATCTGCACTTTCATTGACTGGCTCAAACTGATAATCTGTATTTTCATACATGTAATTGGGAGCGATGCCTATCGGCAAGCTACGCAACGCAAACTCTAAATTAATTGACTTTTCCTCAGCAGACGATCGCACGCTTCTAATTGCACCTTCGATTGCGTTTACCAAATTCATCGGGCAAACATTCAAACGCAGTTTACCTTGCAAAATCCGCGATATATCCAGTAAATCTTCTATTAGTTGTTTTTGCAAGCGAGCATTGCGCTCGATTGTTTCCAACCCTAAATTTTTGGTTTTTTCATCTAAATTGCGGGTTAGAAATATCTGTGTCCAGCCTAAAATTGAGGTGAGTGGGGTACGCAGTTCGTGAGAAAGAACGGCTAAAAATTGGTCTTTGGCACGATTTGCACTCTCTAATTCCGCTGCTTGTTGCCGAAGTTGATTTTCTAAGATTTTGCGTTGCGTAGCTTGCCGATAGGCATCGCTTATATCGATAACAAAGCAAATCTCACCTTCAGTACCATCATTTAACCCGGCTCCACCAATTAGCACCGGAATTCGCGAACCATCTTTACGTATATACTCTTTTTCGTAGGGAGTACAAGTACCCTGTTGACGAATTTCCGCTCTAGCTTGCTCTTCTAAAAATTGATATTCTGGTGGTGTTATTTCTGACAACTTCAAGCGACCTGCTTGTAAATCTTCTTGGGTGTAACCAATAATATTAAGATATGCCTGATTCGCTAATATAATTTCGTTATCGCTTGTGCAGAATTTCATCCCAATCATGTTAGACTCAAAGATGCGTCTAAAGTTGGCTTCAGTGCGCTTGCGTTCGCTAATATCTAGCACTACCCCATTCCAGAAAACAGTTTTATCTGGTTGTTGTTGCGAACGAGCTGTTCCTTGCAACCATTTTATTTTACCGGAAGGTGTGATAATTCGCCACTCATGCCGCCATTGTTCTCCTGTGGCAGCATAATCGATCAAAGATTGTCTCAAGTCTTTCAAATCGTGGGGATGAATTAGTTGCCATGCTAAGTGAGGATTTTGCCTAATTTTTTCGGAGTCAATTTCATAAAGCTCGCTGCAACCCGAACTAATATAAAGAAACTCACCTATGCCTTGAGGATCTTGACGATATTGACAAATTACTCCCGGTACATTCTCCGCTAAACTGGCAAATCGCATTTCTGCTACAATCAAAGCTTCTTCGGTTTGCTTGCGCTCGCTAATATCAGTCAGCATGATTAATGAGCCGATAAACTCATTTTGCTGATTTAAGATAGGATTGATTGAGGCGATCGCCCACAAATGTGATTGATCTTGACGTAAAAAGCGAAAATCAAATTGCTGCTTAATTCCTGGTTGACGCTGTTCGATGTGTATTCTTGCTTCCTTATGAAGCGACTCATCGATAAAATCAAAGATGGAACGCTGCAACATTTCCTCACGAGTGTAGCCAAACATCTGGGCTAAACTCTGATTTACATATTCTGTTTGCGCTTCGGGGTCAAGAATGCAAATTCCCTCACTCGTAGTATCCAGAATAAAGTGACAACGTTGTTCGCTGCTAGCGAGCGATCGCATACTCGCCTCAGCTTCTGTCTTATACTTATGTAGTGCCCCGCATAATACACTGATGAGTGTCCCTTGCAAGGAAAATAAGCTCAACCGTGTAATATTCGACAAATCAAGGTGGAGTGGCTCGGTAGCAAAAACAAAGAAGTAACCGCTAACAACTACACACAAGCAAGTCGCTAGCAATCCTGGAATTATACCACCATACCAAGCACTTACCGTCACTGCCCCAAAAAATAGTACAAGATAGCTGTGGGTCATCGCCAGCCAAGGATCTAACATCAGTATCACCACTAATGCCAAGACTACAGCTAGAATAGCAATCCCATAAAATTTGATTTGGGAGCGAGTAAGGTACATTGTGCGACACTTTCATTAAAAATAATAAATTTTGTTAAATTACATTTACCTTACAATAAGTCAGGCTTTTTATGCATTTATCTATGGTTCAGGTTTTATCGTCCTTCTATAGGTAGAAGTCGGGTAATGGGTAATGGGTAATGGGTAATGGGTAATGGGTAATGGGTAATGGGTAATGGGTAATGGGTAATGGGCATTGGGCATTGGGCATTGGGCAATGGGCTTTTTGAAGAGGGGAAAAGGGGAAAGGGAAAAGGGGAAAGAATTATTACCAATGCCCACTTGGACGATGCCCACTTGGACGATGCCCACTTGGACGATGCCCACTTGGACGATGCCCACTTGGACGATGCCCCATGCCCAATGCCCCATGCCCATTGCCCCATGCCCCATGCCCCATGCCCCATGCCCCATGCCCCTAAATCTACTACGCAGATATCCGCAGCGATCATTGTTTTATAATCGCGACTGGTGTCAAGCCGACTGGTAGCATTAGCGAGGAATTCTAGGCGTTGATAGCTTTGCCGCAATTTATCTTCTGCCTGTCTTTGACTTTCGGCATTAGCACCCGAAGAGGGCTTTTCTGCCACTGTACCGGGCATAATGGGCGATCGCTACAGATAACGTCGCAAAAACAGCAAGCTCGATATGAGGCTTTATCGGCAATGTCAGTCTGAGGGCTAATGCCACCCCAAAGAGTGCAATGCTACTATACAATAATTGATTTGGCTTACTTTTAGCATCAAGTTTCTGCAAGCGTGAATAATATAATTAATTTTCGCGATTTATCTAATATAGATAGATGGTATTTTCTGGCATTTTCCCTCCTCATAAATCACACTTAATATTAGAGAATGTCATCATATTGTTTTTTAAGCATCTTTCTTAGGTTACAAATTCATTAGTTACTCACGCACTCGTCGCAGCGGAAGGTGCGTGAGGCAAAAAAATCTTTAACAGCGCCGAAAATAGCCAAGAATAACATCTAAATTCTTATTTTTACCGTATTAAAATCCTAGCTTGCGATAGATGTTTTCTAGTTGAAAAAAAGATATTAGATAAATACTGGTTGTTAATCGCTAAAAAGTCTTACTTTGTGATGATTCTCTAGGTTGATGACAACGAGTTGCTCGCTGCTCTAACCTGTAAAGTCTCAATCTGGTATTACCCGACCTTAGCTTTACTGATTTTATTAAGGTGTAGATTTTTGCTTACTTAGTCTCAAAATCAGGGTTTTTCATTTTGGCTCAGTATAGAAATTATCTTTGAGGAGATTATTATGTTTAGTTTATTTCGTAGGTCATCAGCGGCATCGGCTTTTTTCGCTATCAGCATGATAACCGGGATAATTACGCCGATAACAATAAGCGCGATCGCATCAGCTCAGACTACCCCAACGCAAACTCCAACCGAAACTCCAACGCAAACTCCAACCGAAACTCCAACCGAAACTCCAACTCAAACCCCAGCCCAAACTCAAACAACTACAAGCTTTAGTGATGTATCATCTAATTACTGGGCGAGTCCATTTATTCAAGCTTTAGCTCAAAGAAACGTCATCAGCGGCTTTACTGATGGTACATTCAAGCCGGATCAACCTGTTACCCGCGCTCAATTTGCGGCGATGATTCAAAAGGCTTTCAATCAAACTCCCACGCGACAGTTAAGCCAAGGTGGATTCAGAGATGTTCCCGCTAGCTACTGGGCAGCTTCGGCAATTCAAGAAGCTTACGAAACCGGATTTATGTCGGGATATCCGAATAATCGGTTTTTGCCAAATCAGCAAATTCCCAAAGTTCAGGCACTGGTTGCATTGACAAGTGGTTTGGGTTTGAATGCAGGGGACACGACAACAAGTGTCTTGAGTACCTACTACTCAGATGCGGCAGATATTCCAGCTTACGCTGTCAATAATGTCGGTGCCGCAACTCAAGCTAACTTAGTTGTCAACTATCCAGAACTGAAAGTATTGAATCCCAAGGTGTCTCTAACTCGTGCGGAAGCAGCAGCACTTTTATATCAAGCTTTAGTTAGACAGGGACAATTACAACCTATTGCTAGCAACCTGCCGGCAGCTAACTATATTGTAGCCGGAAGCGCTAGCGGCACTCAAACAAGTACAAGTACAACGACAACCACAACAGACAATACAACCACCACTGCGACCACAACATCTAGCAACATCGTAGCTTTTGCTGGGTCTACTAGTTCGTTTTCAACTCTGACTACTGCACTCAAAGCAGCAGGTTTAACAGAAACTTTGCAAGGAAAAGGTCCCTATACAGTCTTCGCACCTACTGATGAGGCATTTGCAGCTTTACCTCAAGAGACTCTGCAAAGATTGCTAGAACCGCGCAATAAAGAAACGCTAAGACGGATTTTGACATACCACGTCGTCAGCGGTCAAGTAACCTCGGCGGGAGAAGCAACAACCCTTGCAAACAAACCTGTAAATGTTCAACTCGATAGCGCTAGCAATCAAATTACAGTCAACAATACTAGGGTGATCCAGCCGATTCAAACCAGCAACGGTGTGATTTACGCGATTAATGAAGTTCTTATCCCACCCGATGTTAATATCAGTCAGCTAAACAATGAAGTTTCCCCAGGTACAGCTACTCGTGGTGGTCCGAGCTACGTTGGAGTTGCTGGTAACATTGGTCTTGGGGGTGATTCAGCTTTGAGCGAACCTAACTTTGCGGTAATTAGCAAACTCGGACTGACACGTAATTTCTCAGTGCGACCTTCTGCGGTGTTTGGCGATGATACAACGATTCTGGTTCCTATCACCTTAGACTTGACACGCAGAACAGCAGATGCGGCAGGGCAAACATTTGGGATATCTCCTTACGTAGGTGCTGGGGTTGCGATTGAAGCTAGTGACGATGCAGATTTTGGTTTACTGTTAACTGGTGGTATAGATGTTCCTTTAGGTTCTCGCTTTACCGCAACAGGTGCAGTGAATGCAGCTTTTCTCGATCAAACCGATGTCGGATTGCTGTTTGGAGTTGGTTTTAACTTTTAAGAATTGGGCATGGGGCATAGGGCATAGGGCATGGGGCATTGGTAATTGGTAATTGGTAATTGTTAATTGGTAATTCCTCCTTGTCCACGGACACGTTCCTTAACGGGGGGGAACCCCCGCACGGAAGTGTCCTCCCCTTGTCCACGGACACGTTCCTTAACGGGGGGGAACCCCCGCACGGAAGTGTCCTCCCCTTGTCCACGGACACGTTCCTTAACGGGGGGGAACCCCCGCACGGAAGTGTCCTCCCCTTGTCCCCCATGCCCGATGCCCATTGCCCAATGCCCCATGCCCATTACCAATTCCACATAATAGAGCTGTCGTCTAAATGGTCGGTGACAATGCGTCCGATCGCATCGATTTCTTGAAGTTCATCTTCAGACAGTTTGACGTCAGCAGCTTTGGCATTAGCGATCGCTTGTTCTAAGTGTCGCGCACCGGCGATCGCATTAGCTTGCGGTTGGGCAATTAACCAAGCTAATGCTAACTGAGCTAAAGTACAATTGTGGCGATCGGCGATTGGACGCAATTTATCTAAAGCTTGTTGAGCGCGTTGATAATTTTCGCCTTGAAATAGTTTATTTTTCGCGCGATTATCTTGGGGGTCAAATTTATGATCTGCCGCAAATTTACCTGTTAATAATCCCTGCGCTAAAGGTGAATAAGCAACGATAGATATATTGTTTTCTACACAATATGGTACTGCGTCTTTTTCTACTTGTCGCCAGAACAAAGAATAAGGCGGTTGTAAACTATCAATGCGTCCGTAATTGGCGGCTTCTTGCAATTGAGCGCGGGAGAAGTTGGAAACACCAATGGCGCGAATTTTACCTTGCTCTTTCAGATGATTGAGGGCTTTCATCGTTTCCTCAATCGGCACATTTTCGCTATTAAAAGAGCCTGAGGGCCAATGAATTTGGTAAAGGTCAATATAATCTGTTTTCAGATTTTTCAGAGAGCGATCGCAAGCTTCAATTACTAAATCATACTTGAGATGGTTGGCAAAAACTTTTGTGGCATATTCGACGCGATCGCGTACATCTGATAAAGCTTCAGCCACAATTTGTTCTGAATGTCCATCACCATATACCTCAGCAGTGTCAAATGTGGTAATACCCGCTTCAAACGCTGCTTTTATCGCTTTAATTGAGTCAGCATCCTCAATTCCTACCCACATTTTTTTCCCCGCTTGCGAAGTTCCCATCAAGATGGGTGTGATTTGCACGTCCGATGTCCCCAAGCGTCGCTTTTCCATGTTTAATTCCTGACTGATAAGGCTTTTTTGATTTGATGCATGTGTTCTCATTTTATCTTCTAATATTAAAGTGAAAAAGCGATTCTATCTACTAAATTATTCCTATACAGGAATGAGCGCAAAACATAACCAGAGTAGCGAAAATTCATGAATTTTCGCTACGGGAGAATAACGCTTTCAAGTTTTTGTTGCGTAAGTCCTACTATAGACTTAGATAAAGCGGTGTAGCCTTTATCAGTTTCTCACCTGCGAATTTTATTTTGCAGTTGGGGGTGAATAATATTAGGACTTACGCACTCATGTCGTCAAAGCTTGAATTTACGTAGGGGACAATTCATGAAGAGTCCCCTACAAGACTTTAATGGGTGCGTAAGTCCTAAATATCTCTAAATACATTTAAATGTTTGCAATTATTTGTTGATGCGAGAATTTTGCCTGAGTTGCATTTGGAATTAAAGCAAAGCGAAACTAAAATTAAGTTGTACTTGGTAACACAATTATTTTTTCGTTTCTTGATACTTTTAGTACTTCTTGAGATATATATTTTGAAAAAAATGTTATTATGTTAATCTGCTAATTTTTCCATAGACAACAGAAATAAATGGAGCTTTGGCAGAATTATAGATTAAGTTCTCTATCATTTGCGACTGAGTTGATTTTGTATTGTTATAGTGCGATGTTTCTGGAAGGAGCGGCTGCAAGTCTAGGCAAACGAGAGTAAATGTACTTGATGTTAGTCTTTCGATTAAAACACTACTAAGTATTTATGCTAAAAACTACAATCCACGCTCTCAAAGAATGGGCAGTTGCCGTCAAAGCCTTAGAACAGGGTGAAACGATTATGCTACTACGCAAAGGCGGCATTCACGAACAAGGTGGACGTTTCCGAGTTGCCCATGAGGAGATTTTGCTCTACCCAACTTATGAACATCAACAGTCTTTTATGCTGAAAGCTGAGTATGGCAAAGATGTACAGCCGGTGACATCTGGTTGGCATCCAGAAACAGTGGCGATCGGCAGTTGGGCAGAAATTACTGATATTTTACCAGTTAGTGACGAGTCAATTGTCAAAGCGTTACTGCCATTTCATATATGGAATGAGTATTTTATTAGCGATCGCCTCATATGGAAAGCGCGTCAACCACTTTACATTCTGCTGCTGCGGACTTACAAATTACCCAAAGTGCAAGAAATTCCCTATCGTGGAGAATACGGCGGGTGTAAATCATGGATTGATTTGGCAGAGATGATTAACTTGCAACCCGCTGAACCTGCATTATCTGACTTTGCCTACAAGCAGCTAGTAACAGAAATTCGCGGCATTGTCGGTGACAAGTTGTATGCTCCATCTTTTTGAGAGGAAAGGAAAGAAATATTTTCTTGCAATCTTGTTTGCAGGTTAAATTTTGTTAAGAAATAGTAGCTCATAATACATACACTGAGGAAAACCGCAGATAACATTAGAGAAATCTTACCCTTGGAAAAATTCTAGGGAAAGATTTTTGTTATCGCTGTTTTCTTTCAGCTTTGGGATGCCCTGTATCTATGGTTAATAGCACAGATTCGTCGAAGTATTTAATTCGACATCGTAAGAGCGAAAACTAGCAAAGAAAAATTACCCCACAAGGGTGAGGCTACACTTGACATAAGTCTGTCATTATGCATTTAAAGGAAATACGAGGAGTTTGCCATGCATCGACAAATGTGCTGGTTATCTAAGTTTGGCGGCGATGGAGAGAAAATTTTACATTTGCAGACTGCACCTAATCAACCGTGGCGTCCTTACACAGCTTTTCCACAATATGCAGTAGCGGATTACAAAATAGAAGGCGGTTCTCTGGGTTGGGCAACTTACCAAAAGCTTTTGAAAGCAGGCTGGACTGTGGTACATAGCGCACGGGCAAAGGAGTTTAGCAGCAACTCGGCAGAAGTTAAAAGTTAGGAGTTAAAAGTTAGGAGTTAGGAGTTAGGAGTTGGGAGTTGGGAGTCTCCTGACCCGCTAAGAATTTCGGCGTTGGTGTAACGTGTTTGAATTTGGTGATGTCAACATTTGGATCTAGGCTTGTAGAAGCAATTCATGAATTGCTTCTACGCTCATTCATACCTTGATTGGTGCAACGCCAGAATTTATATAATTTTACACCCAATATCTGCACTCCAGAAACATTGCACATATGCACCTGTGCGCCACGCAACCTCTGCACTTGGCTATTTGCGTTCATACGATAATTGGATATACAAACGTAGGTTAGGCATATGGGCGATCGCGGCTTACTGTTTTTAAGTAATGTAAAATGCTTAACCTTAAAATTAACGACAGTTAAGCTGGGTGGGATAATTTATTGAAGTTATCTCCAGGGCAAACGTATACTTATCCTGTATGGATACACACATTAATCGGCTGATCGAGAGTATCCACCAACTACTACCAGGATTGCAGATCGAGAGTGTCGATCCCCACGACCCGGTGAAAGTCCATTATCTACCTGACCCTTGGCGGCTTTTGGGAAAGGGAAACTACGCCGTAGTGGTTTATCACCCCGACCACCCAAACCTGGTGGTGAAAATTTACGCCCCAGGACGACCGGGCTTTGAGGAGGAAGTGGAGGTATACCGACGCTTGGGTTCACATCCAGCTTATTCTCAGTGTTTGTACGCTTTAGACAACTTCTTAGTGCTGAAGCGGTTGTATGGCGTAACCCTCTATGACTGCATCCACCGTGGTCTGCGTATCCCTAAAAAGGTTATACAAGACATCGACTCTGCGCTAGACTATGCTCGTGGGCGCGGTCTTCACCCCCATGATATCCACGGACGCAATGTAATGATGCACGAAGGTAGAGGACTAGTTGTAGATGTTTCGGACTTCCTCGATCGCGAGACTTGCTCAAAGTGGAATAACCTGAAGAAGGGATATTACTGGCTGTACCGCCCCTTCATCTCTCCAATAAAGCTGCGGATACCCTACTTTGTCCTCGATGTTGTCCGCAGAAGTTATCGCCGATGCGCTTGGTTTAAGACTACTTGCTGTCGGTTAGTACGTTCATTTATATCGCCATAAGTCCTCAAGCCTATACAATAGTCTAAGTATTGGGCATTTGCAAGGGGTCGCAAAGTGGCTGATGATGTAAACGCACAAAAGATTCATCCGAAAGACTTTTCATGGTCTTTCTGGTTCACTTTGCCACTTTACCCGTATGGCAGACGCCAGACAATTCGCAAGGAAGTGGTTAAAGACACAATTTGGACTTTTGACCAGCTTCAGGGGATTTTCTACATTGTTGTGCCGATTCGCATGACTGTTGTTAAGCTTGATGAAGGTGGTTTGCTGGTTTATGCACCGATCGCACCCACCCCAGAATGTATCCGGCTGGTCAAAGAGTTGGTGACACACCACGGCGATGTTAAGTATATCATTCTGCCAACTATTTCTGGATTGGAACACAAAGTTTTTGTCGGTCCGTTTGCGAGATGCTTTGCGAATGCACAGGTATTTGTGGCTCCACAGCAGTGGAGTTTCCCAGTAAATCTGCCTTTAAGTTGGCTCGGTTTGCCTTCTAAGCGTACTTCATTTCTTCCAGAAGACAGCAGTACAGCACCGTTTGCAAAGGATTTTGATTATGCGATACTCGGTCCAATTCATTTGGGACCGGGTAAGTTTGCCGAAGTTGCATTTTTTCACAAGCGATCGCATACTCTGCTTGTCACCGATTCTGTTGTTTCTGTACCAGAAGATCCGCCGGCGATCGTACAATTAGATCCATATCCTCTGCTGTTTCATGCTAAAGACAAAGCAACTGATATCGTTGCCGACAATCAGCTAAACCGCCGTAAAGGATGGCAGCGTATCTCTTTATTTGCTTTATACTTTCAACCGAGCGTATTAGAAGTACCCGCATGGGGTGAAGTGTTTCGCAATGCCTTCAAAGCACCGGAACGTTCAAAAAAAGCATATTTTGGGTTGTTTCCCTTTCAATGGAAGCAAAACTGGAAACAGTCTTTTGATGCACTACGCGGAGATGGTCGTTTGTTTGTGGCACCAATTTTACAAACTCTCATTCTCAACCGCGCACCCCAGGAAACTATCGAATGGGCTGAGAAGATTGCAAATTGGGACTTTCAGCAAATTATTCCCTGTCACTTTGACGCACCGATTAAAGCACAGCCGTATCAGTTTAGACAAGCATTCTCGTTTTTAGAAAAGCAGTGTAGTAGTTATCTTCTGCCAGAGGAGGACTTTACATTACTCAAGACAATTGACGCAGGTTTGAATAAGAGTGGTATTGTACCACCTGCAAAGGATAAGGTTTAACAAAAAGGGCAAATTATGAACGTCTAGAAAGGCAATTTTTGTAAAAAATCACCTGCTCATGTATTTTTACTTGACAAAAATAAGCAAACATATTTATGTGCGTGTTCTCTCAGGTCTTCCAGCATTCTATTTTCAAATTCCTCACTTGATTCATCACCCTGAAATCACTATCTTCGGAAACAATTATCAAAAGGTTTGATATTTGGAAAAGAAGATATTCATCTTCTCTCCAAGGTTTTTTGTTGATTTTATCCGCTCTGAAATCTCAGGGTAAGCGCATCTCAATTGGAGTTGACAAGTACGAAATAGTATGCTAAGGCGTGAAAGCAGCTATTTTAGATTGGGGGCAGTCTCGTGGCATCAGGATTCAAATCTCATGAAGTACAAACTAA
>JAESGF010000220.1_pt1 | contig 32458 bp, 26 predicted proteins | sample 9269621 | NCBI WGS metagenome assembly JAESGF01 (sample SAMN14515066, study PRJNA621663) | algae metagenome | isolation source: Tolypothrix carrinoi HA7290-LM1 and co-occurring heterotrophs from dry rock... | place: USA: Makauwahi cave, Kauai, Hawaii | collected 2011-01-06
CTTACTTTCCAATTATCTAATCGAGCAACTAAAACGTCCGGACATTGTTATGTCTATAGTTTAGTTTTTAGGCGCTCGGCGCGGCGCAGCCGCGCCATTGCTTGTGCCAGTTGCGTAAGTCCTGTTTCTATTTCTTGGTCAATTTTAGTTAGAAAGTATTCAACTAATTCGCGTGGATCTATACTGCCACTATTAATACCGCATCCGATTTTTTCCAGAGTGTAACTTTCCCAAACTTGCTCAATCATCTTAGTTCTTCGTTAATCAGATTAATTCCTAATAAGTGTCAGTAGGGCTAGAGAGCCAAATTAGACAACTATCTCAACTTTTTGACTAATGTAATTAATGACCTGTTGTACTGTCAAAAGTGTTTTAGCGGTTTGAGGTGAAATTTCAATTTTGAAGGCTTCTTCAAAGGCCATAATTAGTTCTAGTGTATCTAAAGAATCTACTCCCAAGTCATTGGCAAAATTTGCTATAGGGATGACTTTGTCTGGCTTGATTCCTAACTTCTCTACAATGATTGCTTGTACTTTTTCAAAAATACCCAGCTTCTTTAACTGGTCAGATTGAATCGCTATTTTAATTTCTTCCGTCAGTTTAGCTATTTCCTTCAATATTATTACAATACGTTGGTAGCGTTCACTATCCTCATTGTTTAAGTTAGAACCACTACGGGATTTGAGCCAGTGGTTACAAATTTGATAACTATCAATATGGAAGTTCCAAACCTCCGGCGATATATCCTTAAAGTATTGAATTTTATCGCTCCAACTGCCTATAATGGGCTTGTTGATGTTTTCTGGAAGATACTTTTCCATAGGGTTGTTAGGGTCACTTTGTAAAGTGTTCACAAGCTAGGATCAGCACTATCAAGTTAATTCTCAAACCAAGGTTTATAGTTAAGGCTTAAGTCTCGTTTCCCTGTGTTCCGCTTTGTTTCCACCAAAGCCGATAATACAGACCCCGAAGATTGAGTAACTCTTCATGAGTACCTTGTTCAATCAGTTTTCCTCCTTCAAGTACGAAGATGCAGGCTGAAATTTTTCACATTTCTCTAAAGTTGTCAGGTCAATGATCACTTATAGAAACGGTTTCCGTCCCTTTGGGCGGTGGGACAAAATCTCCTGAATCATACGAGCGCAAGTAGTGCGAATTACACTACGGGTTGACCAATCATAAATATTCAGAAATCGGCTTAAGGCACTGGCAGACTTACTTTTACAGTGTTCGGGTAAAGGATGCCCTTGTGCCTGTAGGAACAATCCCAACATTGCTTCTAAGTTCTGTTCCTGATATATAGAGGGCATCAACGACAGCAGAGTGTAAACTAGCCCTTGGGCGTGGGCAAGAATTGAGACCATTTTTCTTGCTTTTCTATATGCTTTTCACGCCCTTTTTTCTCATATTTCTGCTCATGAATGCAAATCCAGGTACTTTTTCAAATTGGCGATCGCCTGTACCCTGGGAATTTCCGTAATCTCAACATTTATATGGTTATATCAATTGCTTTTTACTACTTAAATGCTTTTTCGCTTTTGGTGTCACTTTTTTACGCTCCTATTTCTGTATTAGTGGTTTATCCCGAGAGGTGCAAGATATAAGGTAGTGATACTTGAGTAACACGCCGCAGATCGTGACCATCAAAAAGCACTGAACCCTGGTTAGGATCGTAGAACCGCATGAGTAGGTTGAGGACACTGTACTCTTGCCAGAGCCACTAGGGCGTGTTTTCAAACTCGTTATATTCTAAAAAATAGGCGATCGCAGACAGGTGAGGTTGATGAACCGAGGAGACTTAAGTAGCGAACAGTGGGAGAGGTTAAAACCGTTACTACCACCACAAAAATCCAGAACCGGAAAACCCAATAAAGACCATCGCACAGTCATCAATGGAATCCTATGAATACTGAGAACAGGAGCACCGTGGCGAGACTTACCAGAGCGTTATGGTCCGTGGGAGAGTGTGGCAACAAGATTTTATCGATGGCAAAAAGCTGGAATTTGGAATCGAATCTTAGAGCACCTACAAGCGAGCCTCCTCCGGAGGAGCTTCGCTAACGCAGACGAATATGGTTTCTTCGATTGGCAAGTTCATTATGTCGATGGGACAGTTGTACGCGCCCACCAGCACGCTGCGGGTGGAAAAAAGGGGGCGAAGAAGATGAGAAACTAGGTCGTTCTCGTGGTGGTTTCAGTACAAAAATACACATACGTTGTGAAGGTAAAGGTAAACCCATAACTTTTATTCTCAGTCCTGGTCAGCGAAACGAGTCAATTTTTCTAGAACAATTAATGGAACAAGGTTCCGTTAAGCGTTCTGGGCGTGGTCGTCCACGTTTACGCCCTTTAAGATTAGTTGGGGACAAAGGTTACACAGGTCGGAGAATCCGTAATTACCTGCGTCGCCGTGGTATCCGGTTGACGATTCCACGACTTTCCAACGAACCACGTCGAGGCCCTTTCAGCCGTGAAATCTACCGTCAACGCAACATTGTTGAACGTACTATCAACCGACTTAAGCAATTTCGCCGCATTGCTACCCGATATGAAAAACTTGCTGCAAATTATACAGCCATGATAACGATCGCCTGCATTTTGTTATGGTTATAGTTTGAAAACACGCCCTAGGACCAACAAATGTCTCTCGGGCAAGCTGAGCAAAAGCCTTTAGATGACCAATTTTGAGTAGAAAAGTTCTGACTGTAGTCAGCTAAACTTGGACGCCTTACTTTAACACCTTCTAATTCAAGAATATGAATAAACTCATCCAATTCTTTTTGTGCTGGCGCAATACCCCATTTCTTGGGAATTTTAGTGCCACCTATAAAGAAAAGAAGATTATAAAGCTTTTGGGGAATCCCCCCTAACAAATATTTATGTCTAGGGGGAAGAACAGAACCTTCTAGCCTACCGACAACAACTTCCTCTAATAGATCTCATTCATTGTATGAGTTAACCACACAATCGGTTGTTATAATATCGTCACTTTCATTGCCATCTTTATTTTTGAAAGTTTCAGCTTTGTTTTCTACTTTGTTTAGTGTCATGGTTCTCTACTTTCCTAGATTTCTCTATTTTATTTTTTCTCGTTCAAAGACTTTAGGTATTAGATACTAGCTTGACAGCTAAGTTATCATAAATACCAATAACTTTGTTATTGTGTATGATTTCTGAGACGATAATAATACAGGGATCTGCCGAATCATCAATTTCTTTCACCGTTATCCGAAATTGAACCTTATTTTCTTCCTTCCTTACCTCACCGCGAAATTTAACAGTACTTGTTACATTCTGACTATATGTAAATTTAAAGTTCTCAAACCTTGTATGTAAACCTAAATAGTACATATAGAAAAAAAGAACTTGGCTACAGCCCTCTATTAGCATTACCCCAGGCATAACAGGATCATTTTTAAAGTGCGCTTCAAAGACCCAATGGTCAGGAGTAATATCTTGTTCACCTATAATTTGCCCTAACCCCCACAGTCCTCCTTTAGGATCGACGTGTAGAATTCGATTAATCATTAGCAGTTTATTGCTTGCAAGGGCGAAGGGCTTTTTCGTAAGGTACGCATCACCAAAGCAGGTACTAAAATCACCTTCTTGCAAAGCTTGAATGTCCGAATCGCTGAACTTGGTTTTAGAACAGGTGAGGGGGGGTGAAAAATGTCGCTTTACAATTGTTTGTTCTTTGGGAACAGCAAAGGCTGGTAACCCTCTTGAATTCTTTAGGTCTGCTTCCGAAAAATAACCTGCAGTGCCCTTGCTTCTTATTAAATGCCGATCTTTATGATAGCAGTTATATTCGGATTGAAGGAGGAAATTATTGTTAGTTTTTATCAGCTGACGGATAAATACTTCTCCGCGTATCGTCTCTCCTGGCGGAGGAAACTCATCTAGAATCTCAATCTGACTATCTAAAGCTCGACAGCGTAGTTTCCCTTCAAACATCATGTCACAACCTATGTAAGCAAGAGCCAGAAGGATGGCGTGGGAAGCTTCAAAGGGAATTAATCCAGTTAGCTGATTATGGACTGCATAAAAGCTGTCTGGAGGAATGTCATACTCCCACTCGATCATGCATGGCTCTAACTTACCTCGCTCAGCCGTCATCTTGGTCACTCGGCTAACGAACATAAAAGGGGGTAAAGGGGTACGGGTACGTATGGGGTATGAATCCATTTCTTGATAATAATCACCCAGTACATTAGAGATTTTGCCCTCCACAATTTCGGTAATTTGTTCTAAATTCCAAACAACGCTTTTTGATTCAATATCTGCAATTATGCTGTCAGTTTTAATTGGTTGGTATGATATGTCTGGTATAGTTGCAAACACTTTATCTTGTGATATTTCAACAGACGATTGAGGTAAAGTTGTTTCTTCAGCTAGAAGTATATCTGTTGTAAAGCTACGTCTGAATTTTTCATAAAATGTGTATTGATTTTGCAAAAATAAATGCTGTAATTTGGCATTTGCCACGATTTGACTTTCCATAAAGACTTGTTTTTGGTTGAGCAACATGAGTTTATCCTTTGTGCAATGATTATCTGAAAAAGGCTTAACTTGTGTGATATTGAAGAAAGGCAGAGGGCAGGAGGCAGCTATGCTGAAGGAGCAATCGGATGGGGATTCAAACCCCAACCGATTGAATCCACCGTGTAGACGGTGGGGTTTTATACCCAGTTGGCTCCAGCCAGAAGGCTGAATCAAAGACATAATTTATACCTTCTGCCCTCTGCCCTCTGCCTTCTGCCTTCCGCCGAAGGCGGATAATTTGAGATTCTCTATGTTTAAATTGCTTAACTGTACCCAAGTAAGGGAAGGTTCATAACGCTACTTATTCTCAATGTTTAAATTGCTTGATATTATCTTCGCAAAGGATAATATCTCTCATCCTTGTCGTACCATTGAACAAGGTTTTAACCACTCCTTTGCGAGGAACAATGTTAGGTAGCGCTTGACCATTGTTTTGCTGAAGCTCGGAATAATGGCCTTTACCTAAAATAACATGGGCAAAGGAATAGTCATTACTCATTCCGTTAACAGCAGCAAACCGTTTACGTTTGTTATGCGATGGCTCCCATGATTGAGCAAACTGCTGCATGGGTACACTTGGGAGAAAGCGATGATAAAGACAAAGAGAGGTTTTTATGATGCTTGCTATGCCTGACAATACAAAGCTGTTACCGATATTAGTCTTAACTGAACCGACCTGTTTTTGCTCAAGAGAATAGAGCTTGCTCAACCCCACTATTTCATCACTGTCTTGTACACCAATACCACTTTGAGTTAGCTCTAGATATCCCACTTCTTCAGGTTTAACTTTGGCTTCTGCTAAGGCAGTTGTAGCTGCTTGATACACACGGTCAGCTTCAACTTCATTTCCATTCCCTTGGACAATTGCAAGCGATTCAATCGTGGCATAAATCCTGTCTTTAGCTTTTTGTGCGTCTTGTGTTCGCTTAAGCACGATCGCTCCTGCACCTTCACCAAAGGGAGGAGTATCCTTGTAAAGCTTTTTGCGCCATTCTACGTGTTCCCAAGTCCCTGCCCGATCGATAGCTCCTACTACTACAGCATCTACTTTCCCAATCTCCAGTAGGAGTCTGGCTACTTCGATTGCTTTGTAGACAGAGTTTTCTTGGCTCGACAGCGTAAAAGCAGGTCCTGTAAAATTCCATAAGGCTGAAATACGGCACGCCACTATATTTCCTATCAATCCCGTCATCCCTTCCACAGAAAGACCGGGTGAAATACTATCCTTCAAAATGGATTCCAGTTTACTCACTTGGATATCCGTTAATTTAATGTTTAATTTATCAAGGCTTTCCCGCAAGTACTTGGGCATATTGACCCGGGTAGTGGTGCGGTGAGCGGTGAGATTCATTTCTGTAGCAATGATGACAGCTGTGTTGCTGAAAAGCTGTTCCTGGGTGAAACCAGCATCACGCAAAGCCACATCAGCCACTTTCATCATGAGTAAATGGTCAAATATGAGAGGTCCGGTTTCGTTAGGGGGAACTTTGAAGGCAGCACAATCAAAATCAAATTTTTCCAAGTAGGCTGCTTTTGGTGCGGGTTCAACTAGCGTCTCCTCAGCCCCAGCCCAACGCGAAGGTGGCAAGGATTCCATCAGTTCCCGACCGTGATAGAGCGCAGAGGCAAAAGCATCAAGTCCAACGACTTCCCCAATGTGCATATGCATCCCGACAATAGCTAGGGGGCTTGGCTTAGTCTCTCTGGGCTTGATGACAAGTGGAGTCGGCTTAGTGGTTGCGGGGATATATTCTCTCAGGATCAGATGGGCGTTGATTCCGCCGAAACCAAATGCATTCACCCCAGCCCTTTTGGGTCGGCTTGTCTGCGGCCAGGGAGTATTTTCTTGAATGATATTTGCAGAACTTATAGTTCGATTTTGGGATACGATAGCATCCTGAATGCCAATGGTAGCTGGGATGATCCCTTCTCTCATTGCCCATATGACCTTGATCATACTGGCCATGCCAGAAGCTGTCAGTATGTGACTTATATGGGCTTTATTGGCTCCCAGCATCAGTACTTTATGCTTGTCCGCAAAGAATTCCTCTAAAGAATTCAGTTCCGTCCGATCGCCCACACGGGTTCCCGTTGCATGGCATTCTATATAATCTGGTGGTTCGGACTGCTGATAAGCCCGTTCAAGAGCAAGGTATTGTCCCTTTTTTGACGGACTCAGGATATGTTTCCCTCCTCCATCATTGGATAAGCCGATGTTTTCGATCACAGCATATATGCGATCGCCAGCTTGTTCTGCATCCCTGAGCCGCTTTAAAACAAAAATACCTGCTCCCTCTCCTATTTTGATGCCTTCGGATGATTGATCGAAAGGGATACTCTCTCCCTGGTTAGGGAAAGCATGAAGCACATTAAACCCATGGATAGCAAAAAGGCGTTCAGGAGAGCACACCGCGCCAGCAAGCATCATATCTGCCTGACCAGTTTTCAGGTAATAAGAAGCTAGTTCCATGACATACAAAGAACTGGCGCAAGCAGAATCAATCGTGTAGTTAATTCCTCCAAGTCCCAAACCGCTACAGACGACACTAGCTGGTAAGCTAACAGCTATAGCGTTGTCGGGAGAAATATTTAGTTCCGACGTTCCCTCGTCAAAATGGAAATTTTGATGACTTAGGAGTTTTTTGACAAAGTATTCCAACGCTTTTAAGTGCATTGATGAAAACAGTTTGCTAGAATACTCTATTGGAAAAGAGAGATTGCCTAAAATTAGACCTGTTTTTTTTAAAATTTCTTGAGCGTAAAGATAGCCACTATCTCTAAGAGCTTCCTTTGCTGCATAGAGAGACCAGTGAAATATCCTATCTAGGGTGATTAGCTTTTCAGCGGGGAGTTGATAGCCATTAGGATTAAAGCTAAATCCCCGAATATAACCGTTTTTAGTATAGCTAATCTTGTCTGGCGTTCCCTGCTTTGGATGGTAATACATTGATGGCTCTGTGCCCAAATCCTCTGCAGTCAGCTTAGAAGTGACATCTAACCCATTTATCAGAATTTTCCAAAAATCTGATGGACTTTTTGCGTTGGGAAACAGACAACCGATTCCAACAATAGCAATCTTATCCATTGAACCTATCACTCCTTGCGAGCAAAACAACATTTCTAACTTTTTACTGACAAAAAACTTGTCAAAAATCTGGTTTTTCAGCTTGCTCTTGCACTATTGTTGCGTTCATGCGACAGATATCTGCGTTCATTATATGATAAAAATTGTCTTCATAACTGTTGATGAATTTCTTTTGCGATACTTCGTTGTCTTTCTGAGGTTTCAGAAAGAGCGTTACGTCAAACCGTTCTTGTAAGAAGAAAAACAACCTAGCTTCCCACCTGGCAAGGATACGTTGTAAGCTTTCCAATTGCAACATAAAAAACCTCCTCGAAGTCAATAATAGGAAACACCGCCCAATGAAATTTTCTGGAAATATTCAGGGATATTCGCGCCGATAAACAAACAACCTATTCCAAAATGGCAACTTTATCCATCGAACCTTACGCTCCTTTTTGTAAGTTTTTTATACGGCGGTCGGGATGCTCAATGGACTACTCACAACGATTTGCTCTACAGCCTGCTCATTGGCAACACAAAATTCATCTCGACAGAATTGAGTACCTAAATTAACAGGAATAAGGTCAACATTTTGCTCTTTATAATAACTTTTAAGCGTTGAGTCCATCATTCCCCGTTCCCAGGGACCCCAGTTTATTGAAACAACACGACTCTTGGGGAAGAGATATTTAAAAGAGTAAGCAAATTTATTGAGAATTTCGTTAGCTAGGGCATAATCCGTCTGACCTGCATTCCCGAAATAGCCAGCTACAGAAGAAAATAGCAAGATATATTTCAGCTTCTCTGGATTGACAATAGAGAGTAAGTTTTCCAATCCCTTAATCTTGGGTTCGAGTACTCGATTAAAATCTGACTGTGATTTTTTCTCAATCCGCTTATCTGCTAAATTCCCTGCCCCGTGGATGATACCCGTAATCACTCCTATATCTTCTTGTACTCTCTCAAGCTGCTTCTCTAGATCGGGTTTATCGGTAACATCTGCACTGATGTAAATTGCCTCTCCACCGCAGTATTTTACACGGTCTAAAGTATTTTGAATTTCACGTTGCGATATTAAAGCATACAGAACCTTGTCAACCTCAACGGGAGTTGGTTTCTTTCCTTTTTGGATAATATCGTCAATAATATGCTTTTTGAGTTCTTTCTCATCGGTGCAGTTTCTAGCCCAATCAGGCTCACAGGGCTGCAAAGCTGTACGTCCTAATAAAATGAATTTGGATTTATAAGTCGCTGCAAGTTCCACTACACAGTCAGCGGTAATGCCGCGTCCTCCACCACTTACTAAAAATACGCTCTCTCGATCTGGCGTCTCCTGACGATTCTCGACAACTCTCCTTATACGCTCTAGGATTAAAGTCATTCTCTCTGCTTGAGTACGCCCAACTTCCACCAAGCCAGAATTTGGATCTGCCATTTCTTCTATTACGATATTTGCAGCTTCTTCGACGTTAATACTGGGATCTAAATCGATATGACGGCAATAAACATTTGCCCATTCACGGTGTAATGATTTGACCAAACCTGATAAACCGCCACTGATGATAGAACAAGCTTTTTTACCGGACGTTCCCATCTGACCATCAAGCTGGGTAACGTTTAAAAAATAGGCATTACTACGATGTTTCGCATATGCATTCAGAGAAGGTTTTAGATGTTTAGCAAGTAAAAAGACTAATTTGACTATTTCTTTATCGTCTTCCTGAAAAAGATCGCTTAACGATGAAGCGGTTCTAGTCGGTGGATGCGCGTGGATAAACCCTCCAATCTGACCAAATTTTTCTTGAATCATACTCAGAGTTTCCTTGAGGTGCGATTCTGTTCCATCACTAAGCTCTACTACATCCATCATTGTCTGAGCGTTTGATTGATTAGAAATTAAGTGGGCGGGAAAGTTCAGGATGACTGTTTTATGATCCAGCCCACACAGCTTTTCTGCTAAAGCAGTTCCTAAGCCGTCTCCTCCCTCAGTGATTAGCCAGATATAACCCTCAGCTAACCGCAGTTCCCGTTGGTCGGGTTTGCTCAGGTATTTTTTTTTACGAGCTGTCTCTCGATAGCCACTTGCTGATGAAGATTGTCTGATGGTTGCGTTGTTTGGTCACCTGACGAGTATTCCTTCAGGTAGTCTATAATTTTAGCCAGTGTTCGCAGTTCTGCGATAACTTCAGTATCTAGGACAATATTTGGGAACTCGTCCTGTATGGCGGCGAAAATCTGTATCTGCTTAATTGAATCAATGCCGAGATCTGCTTCCAGATCCATATCCATATCCAGCATATCGATTGGATACCCAGTTTTGTCGCTAACCACTTCCAACAATCGATTACTAACTTTAGTAATATCAACGGAGTTTGTAGATCGAGCGCTCACCTCGGGAGCAACTGGCGCGGTACTTGGGACATTGGTAGAAGAAGTGCTCTCTACAGAATGATTAATGGTTTCTGAAATGGTGGTAACTTGCTCTAAGGTAGGGGTAACCTTAGGTAATGTTGCAGCTGTTGCAGATGTAGGCGTACTGCTAGCTGATTGGCTTGTTGATGCAGCAAGCCCTTCTGGCTTCGCAGTCTCTACAGGATGACTAATGGTTTCTGAGGTGATGGCAATTGGTTGTAAGGTAGGAGTAACCTTAGGTAATGTTGCAGCTGTTGCAGATGTAGGCATACTGCTGGCTGATTGGCTAGCTGATGCATCTATAGACTTTTGCCCTTCTGGCTTCTTTGAAGGAGAAAGCGCGGTTTCAGTTGAGGTAGTAGGGTAATTGGGTACTCGGCTCGGAGGAGCATCATTCAGCGTATTGGATGAACGGGGAACCTCAGGTAACTGTTCAGTCACTGGAGGCGTAGTTACATTGCTGGCTGATTGGCTAGCTGATGCATCTATAGACTTTTGCCCTTCTGGCTTCTTTGAAGGAGGAAGCGCGGTTTCAGTTTCGGAATTAGGAAAATTGGGTACTCGGCTCGGAGGAGCATCATTCAGCGTATTGGATGTATTCGTTGAAAACTGTCCTCCTCGGATTAAAGCCAATTGATTCTGTAAATAACCTTCGTGATTAGCATTATAGTGAGACTGATTGTTCTGCAAAATCTGTAAAATTTGCTCTAGATTTTGCATCATTGTGGGAAGAACAGGAGAATTGTGATATTTTTCAACCAATATCATTTGATATTCAACCAGCTTTGACAGCAAGTCGATATATTTTCCCTGATTGTGATGGAATTGCTGATGTACTGCGCTTAACACATTTTGTACCTGAATCTGAGCCATGATCTCAGTCTGATTCACTACATGATAGGCTGGCTCATAAAACTTTTGAAGAGGGCTGTTCTCCCCATTAACAGAATAAAGATCGTTTTTGATCATGGATGTCTCTCTTGTTTGATTCATGACTTTCTCCTTGCTTGGAATGGCATTACTCTATGTATTCTCAGGTTGGCATTCATTCAGATAGCATTTGCTCTTTGATAAATGCATCCAAAAGAGATGTATCCCTTTCAAAAAGCGCTTTCTGTCTCAATTCTTGCGTTTTAGGGTTAAGATATAGGCCACCATTCAAAGTGATAGGTAGGCTTTTTCTAGATTTTTGTTTTTCAATGGGTTTTGGCATCTGGTAAGGATCTATATCTTGAAGTACAAGACCTGCAACCAAAAGTTGAACTATTGAGCGGCGAAACTCGTACTCCGAACTTTTCATTGAACGTGGATTAAGAGCAACCGCTATATGCTCTCGGTCTTTAAGAGTATCGCTGACAAAGCTGGTTAATACGTTTTTAGGACCAATTTCAATAAATACAGAACCTCCTTGATTATAAATTGCTTCGATCCCTTGCTTGAAGGCAACTGGGCTTAGTAAGTGATTTGCCAGTATTGTTTTGATTTCTTCTGTCTTATAAGGTAATGGTTCAGCAGTTACGTTGGAATAAACAGGGACAGAAGGCGCAGCAAAGTTGGTGAGGGCAATCTCCTTGGCAAAGGGTTCGGCAGCATGTCTGACAAAATCAGTATGAAACGCATTGGCAACAGCAAGAAGAGTGGATTTAATACCCTCATTTTGAAAAATATAATGGAGCGCTTCTATCGATTTTCTGGAGCCTCCTAAAACTATCTGGCTATTTGAATTATAGTTCGTGATTTTAATATCAGCGAAACTAGCAATGAAGCCCTCGATCTGCTCTTCATGGGCATTGACTGCCAACATTGAACCCCACCCTTTTCCCGAGCAGTTTTCAACTCTCATAGCATCTCCTCTAGCTATAGCAAGTCGATAAAAAGCTTCATCACTAAGAACCTCTGATGCCCAAAGAGCGGTAAGCTCACCAAAACTATGACCAATGATAAAATCAGGTTTAAATCCTGCTTTTTTCAGTATCTTGTAAATTCCCGCACTGATGGCACCAATAGCCGGTTGTGCATATTCAGTTTTCAGAAGCTCATCTTCTTGTTTTCTCCTCGTATTCTCATCAAAGGCAGAAGGTGGATAAATAACATCAGATAGGTTCTGTTTATAGAGGAGTTGATTCACCTCTGACAAAACTCTACGCATTTCAGGATAGTTTTTGGCGAGATCTATCCCCATATTCAGATATTGTGAACCCTGGCCTGGAAATAAAGCTACAATCTTTCCTTTCAAATCCATGCCAACAGTCCGGTAGTAAATACCCTTTGGATGCTGCCAGTAATCTTTGGGGTTAGAACGCAATGTGAATAGCGATTCCTTGAGGTATTCTATAGTCTGTTCCAAAGACTCACTGACAAAACCAATTCTTGCCGAGTTCCTAGGAATATTTTTGTTCCTAGAATCATTTAGATATTGATGATAAAGATTTCTACCTGCTTCCGATTTAAACTTCTCCAGCAACTCCTCACAGGTTTTGATCAAAGTATTGCGATCGCCAGCGTGTAGGATAACGATTTCGGGAACACTGTGCATCCTGTATTCGACAGAATGTTCCTGCTGATACTCTTCCACCACCATGTGAAAATTGGTGCCTCCGAAACCAAAAGAGCTAATCGCCGCCCGACGTTTCGAGCCATCAACGGGTTGAATCCAGGGTCTGGCTTTGGTATTTAAATAAAAACTACTGTTTTCAATATCAAATTGTGGGTTTGGTCGAGTCACATTAATGGTTGGAGGTAATATCTTATGATAAAGCGCTAGTGTTGTCTTTATCAAAGCAGCAGCCCCAGCTGCTGTTCGGGTATGTCCAATCTGTGACTTTACACTACCTAGAGCCACAGAACCCTCTGGGACTTCGTATTCCTTATATACGGAAGAAATACTCTTAAATTCGCAGAGGTCTCCAACAACTGTTCCCGTTCCATGTGCTTCAACTAACTGAATCTGTTTGGGGCTTAGTCCAGCTTGCTGATAGGCTCTCTTTAAGGCTTTTACTTGCCCCTCAAACCTTGGAGCATAAATACTTTTGGCATGACCGTCACTGGAAGTGCCTATTCCTCTAATAATACCATAGATTTTGTCATGGTCTCTTTCTGCATCCTCTAAACGTTTCAGAACGACCATCCCTATCCCATCACCAAGAGCTATGCCGTCTGACGCTTCATCAAACGGACGGGAACGGCCTTCTTCGGAAAGTGCAGGAGTCTTACTAAAACTCATATAGGCTAAGATGGAGTTATCGACATTGACTCCACCAGTTAATACTGCATCACAACTACCATCAGCTAGTTCTGTGATCGCCATCTTGAACGCAGCCAAACTGCTAGCGCAAGCTGCATCAAGGGTACAGTTTGTCCCCCCAAGATCGAAGTGGTTGGTAATGCGACCGGACACCACATTGTTTAATAGACCTGGGAAACTACTTTCTCGCCAGCCTGCATATAAATTTTTCAATTTCTCCATGATGGCAGCAACCATTTCATCGGGGAAACCAAAATTTCTAATGACCTTTTCCCACAGGGGGAAATCAGTTCTGGTCTCAAGTTTAAATGCGGTATAGCCATTCCCTGCAACCCCAAGAATAACTCCTGTTTTTTCACGCTTTGAAGCTGTAGTCTCATCTCGGGTGTAGCCAGCATCCGCTAAAGCCTGCTTAGCCACTAGCAGTGCCATCAGTTGTATCGAACTGATTGACTCCAGATTGATCGGCGGAATTCCAAATTCTATAGAATCAAACTCTACTTCGGGAAGGAAAGCACCGGTTTTGCCATAGGTTTTATCTGGAGCGGAGGGATCTGGAGAGAAATGTTCGTCTATTCTCCAGTACCCGTCATAATATTCAGGGTTTTTATCAACTATTTCTCTAATGCAGTTTTTTCCGAATAGAATGTTGTCCCAAAATTCTCCAATCGTTCTTGCTTCTGGAAAAAGACTGCCTATTCCAACGATAGCAACGGGAATAGGGTGACGCAGGCTACCATTATTTGTTTTGATCGGCTTCATTATTATTCCCTCTCCACGTATTAGAAGGCTTTTAGCTACTAAGCTAATAAGCATTCAATTTGCACGAAATAGCAAGAAAAATGAATGGTGATTAGCTTAGTGCCATGTGACAGTTTAAAACTTTATTTTTTCAATATGATTGCAAGGTCACGAATAGGACTGAAGTACGCCGCGCCTGCGGACATCCAGCGTCGCGCAATGGAAAGAACCTAAGAAAGGATAATAATCCTCAAACGTGCATATGATAGGTTTAAATCCCCAGTCCTTCAGTGCCCTAATCATGGACTCCTGAGATTTTTCGACGATGACTCGCTCTTCGTCTAGACTAAGTACGTTCATGTTTATCCACTGGCTGATCACCTCTGTTCCATAGAGTGTCTTGGGCATCCTGTTGGGTTTAGGCGCGATCAGGACATCCCATGACTTAAAGTAGTCAGGAAGATTTTCAACATCTAAGTTTACCGGATTTACCATCACCTTCCCTGGAGCGAGGGGTATCAGTGTGGTGTCAATGTGCAGTGCTTGCGGGCAGCGCGACTGTACCATGTGAATGCGGTATTCGTCGCCCAGGTGACGCTGCAACCATTCGATACCAAGGCTATTGGTGACATGGCTCTTCTGTACAAAGATATCACGTCCACAGCGCACAAAGTCTGCCGCATCAAAGGTCGGCTCAAACTCGGTGATCACAAAGCGCATCTCCTCACCAGGTTCAGGAACTTTGTAATTTGGGTCATAAAGTGCATCGACCAACTGAGGTCTGGGAGCAGCAGTCCACTTGGCTCCTGCCTTGAAATACTCCTTGAGCAGGGAGCGATAGGGCCAAGTCTCGAAATAACGACCGCGATCGGCCATTGGAGCCTCGATGATATCATTCCCGACCACTATGAAGGCATCGCGCGGATTTGCGGCACTGAAACCATTCAGTATCTTCCAAGAGGGTGTGGAGTAAGACGCGGAAAAGTCCATAACATCAGGTCGGCGTACTACAACCCCTTCCGATTCGAGAATATGGACGAATTCCTCAAGGCACTTCTTAGCAGCCTGAATAAAGCTCTTCGGATAGGCAAGTCGCTGGGTTTCCATAATCTTGCTCAGTTCGTCCAGTTTATCATCCTGGTTAGGAGGTACGACTGCCCGATATATCGTGTGCCAAGATGGAGCCATTGCCCCATTGACAATGCCGACTATGACTTCCTCAAGGAGGTCCCATTCATTATAGGAACTCACGGGACACGTGTTAGCGTCTACGGTACTTGTATTAGAGGTTATGGTACTTGTATTGCTTTTCATCGGTTCTATGTTTAAGGTAGTGGGTAATTTTGAAGTTCTGTTGTTCAATTCTCAAGAAACACTCGTTGAAATGACAGCATCATGGGGATTTGGTCAATTGTGTTTCTCTCATCCATTCCGTGTTCTTCACGCAAGCTCGTCTCCTGTCATCCTTAAAATTAATTTTTGAGAATTGCAAGAGGATATTGTTTAGCAGGAGGAGCTATAAAGCCTTGTTCAATGCAGTAGTTTAAGTAGGTTGAGATTAAGTTAATATCAATATTGGGGCAGGAAATACCTTGCTTTGAAAGAAAGTTTTGTGCATTTGATGTATCAATCTCAACAGTTGTATAAAATAGCACAGAATCTGGTGGAAATTCTGGACCTATTAAAGAATATGAAAAGAGCAGCACCTTAGTAAAAGAAGAACTGTAAATTTTACCTTCTTTTTGAATCGCATTATTTTTTAACAGCGATACATATTCTTGAAAGGGAATTATTTTTACTCTATAGCCAAAATCAACGAGAAGATTGACAAAGTCATAACAATATTTCCGCTCTGGATTGACAATGTGAAATGTTTTACCATAAGCCTCTGGATTAAATGCAAGGTAAAGAGAGGATGTTGCCGCATAATCTACCGGGGTTAGGTAAAAATAATCCTTTGTAAAATAGAAAACCCTAGTTTCAACAATGGTCTTAATGATATCGTAATATACCCCTGGGGTAGTTGTATTTGTCAGGGGATAACAACCTGTTTTACTGTCACCTAAAACATCACCAAGCCTCACAATTACCCATTTTAGTCCTCGGTTTCCAGCTGAATGGATGAGCTTTTCCGCTCTCATTTTAGTTAGCTCATAATTCTGATATTCAAAACTCTGTCCTACATCAAGATCGCTTTCTCTGAATACAAAACCTGGTTTCATCATTTTATTACCCACCACACTATAGGTAGATGTGTATAACATTGGAATATGACCAGTTAAACAAAATTCAACAACTTCCGAAGTACCTTGCAGATTGATCTTAGCTAATTTGTCATATCCAGCTATCAAACTCACATTTGCAGCTACATGAAAAACTTGCTCTATCTGCTGGACAAGTTGATAGTATTCTTCAGCTTTTAAACCAAATTTCGGTTTAGTAATATCCCCAATTATAGCAGTTACTCTTGATTCAAATTGCGAATGCAAGCTATTCTTGGGATCGTAAATTGCAAGGATATCAGCAATTCTTCTTTTTGCTTTTTGTACATCCTCTGCTCTAACCAGGCAATACACGTTTGCTTCTGTATAAGCAAGAATTTCATATAGAATTCTTCCTCCTACTACCCCTGTTACACCTGTTAGAAAAATATTTTCACAAGCAACAAATCTCATCATGATGATTTAACTCAACTCTGTGATTTCGACCGTACCAATGTTCAGACCTCCGTCCAATGTGAGTACTGCTCCGTTCAGGTAATCAGTTTTACACGTAGCGAGAAATAGAACTATTTCAGCAACATCTTCAGGATTCCCAAAACGGCCAACAGGAACGAAGTCCAGCACCCTCTTTTCAATAGAAAAAGAACTTTGCTTTTCAGCACGTTTTAGCATTTGGGTTTGGCATACACCAGGGGCTATTGCATTGACACACACACCAAAGGAACCCAGTTCTCTTGCCCAAGATTTAGAAGCAGCAATCATACCTGCCTTGGAAGCAGCGTAAGCAGAAGCAAAACCCGCTCCCCAAATTCCTAAAAGAGATGCAACATTAATGATGCGTCCGTATCTCCTTTTGACCATGAACTTGGAGAAAATGCTGGTGCAATAATATGCCCCAATCAAATTAACATCAATCACCTTCTTTACTTTCTCATAATACTCCGTCAATAAAATGGGAGTACGTTCAAAAATTCCGGCATTATTAACTAAAACGACAATACAATCGCCGAAAATGCTGGTAATTTGCTCTGCTGCTTTTTGAATGCTTTGAGTGCTACATACATCCATAAAAAACAAGCCTAATTTTTCAGAAGACTCTACAGAATTTTTCAAGTCTTCAAGTTTCTCTTCAGAAACATCTGTTGCTGCGACACAAAAACCTTCTGCCAGCAACTGCTGAACAATCTGACGTCCAAATCCTCCTGCGGCTCCTGTTACGACTGCTATTTTATGCTGATTGTGCATATGATAGTTACTGCTCACTTTAGAAAATTTAAAAACTCCCAAAAAGTCTTTGGGCTTCAGCCATTGCTTCACCTATCCTTTCCTTGAAAAAACTCACATCAGATTCATCCATGAGCAGGTTACTGTAAAATCTAGAAATCGGCGAAAATTGGATACCGTACTCCTTACAAATCCGGGTGATCAGAACATCCTGAATCTTAGTACTTTTTTCGTAATCTCCAGCACTCTGAATGAGTTCTGCCTGAGAATGAAAAACTAGCACATTGGGTAGTCCTTGAACCACCATTGGTATTCCTAAGCTCTTTGCCGCTTCCACAAGAGACTGACCTATCTGAATCAGGTAATTCCCCATCCTCTCGTAACATGAGGAATCATTTTCAAGCAACTCAATGGTTGCTAACACAGCAGCTAATCCCAGTGGATAACCATTGAATGTTCCGGCGTGGATGACTTTTTGATCCCCATAGAGTTGCATGATTTCCTTCTTGCCAACAATGGCTGACATCGGTAGAGCTCCTCCAGCCATTGCCTTAGCAAAAACAGTAATATCAGGTGTAACGCCTAACAGAGATTGTGCCCCACCGAGAGCTACTCTAAAACCAGTAATCACTTCATCAAATATGAGTGCTACATGATGACGATCACAAAGTTCTCTGACCTTTTCCAAATACCCTTGTTGAGGTAGTATGCCTCCTCCATTAATACAGATAGGCTCCATGATAACAATGCCAATCTCGTCGCCGCGCTTTTGCAACAGATTTTCTAGCGCTTCGCTATCGTTCCATGGAAGTAGGAAAGATTGCTCTTGCAAAATATTGGGAGCGCGTCCATCAGTCCCGAGAAAATCTCCTTCATAATCCACAGGGACAGGATGATCGGCAGATTCTGGTTTACCTCCCATAATATTGTCTGCATTACCGTGATAATGTCCCTGAAATCGGACAAATTTGTGCTTACCGGTATAAGCTCTGGCAAGCCTAATAGCATTCTGCACAGATTCAGTGCCACTCAGACCAAAACGTACCATTTCAGCACTGGGCACATGATGAATAATGCGTTCGCAAACAAGTCCTTCCAAATCGCATTGATCGACAGAAAGTACTTTATTCATGTAGTTGATTAACTTTGCCTTGTATTCCTCGTTGCCGTGTCCTACAATCAAAGCACCAAACTTACAAAAAAGATCGAGATGCTCATTACCATCCAAATCCCATACTCTCGATCCTTTTCCTTTACTAAAGGGTATCATAATATCTTTTATGCGATAACGGAAGTTGTAGTGGACTCCGCCTGGTAGATAGTTCTTTACCTGCTGGACTACTTGCTGAGATTGAGGAAATTTAAGTTTCGGCATTGCAAGAATTCCTTATTAACAACTTGGGTTAAATAGTTAAAGCTCGGACGATAATGAGATTCACGCATGTTACATTTTCAAGGAGAATACTGATGCTTAAATCTCTTTCCAAACGACACCTATTGAGAAGAATAAATTAAAAATTATGGTGTCACTTTATAGGTTCCATAATGTGTACCATAGTTTACGCCTAGCCCGTTGAGCAGACGAAGACGAAAGAGATAAGCGGCTCCTCTCATCAGATGATAAGCAACATCAACAACATGACGGTTTTCTGGTTTCTCTAAGTATGACCCCTTTGCCCATTCATTAAACGCACCCATCGCTGGACCGCACCACACCTGGTAATCCATTTTTCGCTCGTGTACCCCAGCGCTAGCCCAACGAGATGATTTCCCAAGGTACCACTTAAAAATAAGGGCCATTTTTTTCTTCGGGTTGTCTAAAGCTTTCTGAATTTGACTAGGATCGCGCTCCGAAAAGAACTGAACAGTTTCATCCCATACTGTATCCAAATCCTTTTGAAAAAGCTCCTTTTCAATTTTTTGCCTCTCTACTGCTGGAATTTCATCGATAGAATTATACTGCCTGTAAATTTCATACAGTTTGTGAGCTCGCATCGCATAAAGTGTTCCTCTTTTTAAAACTTGTACCTTTACACCCATCTCAAACATATCTGCAGCTGGAGACATGGCAACATCTGCAATATCTACTTGGGCTAATGAGGCTTTGACGGCTTCTGATGTACCGGATTCTAAACAGGCTTGATTCACTGAGCCAGTCACGACATAATCTGCTCCCATCATAAAAGCAGCCAACACTGCTTGGGGAGTGCTTATCCCACCTCCCGCCCCGACTCGAATGTTTTTTTCATACTGATACTCCGCCTGAATCCGGTCTCTGATCTGTTGAATAAAAGGGAGCAGACAAATCAGCGGTCTGTTATCTGTGTGCCCAGCTGAATCTGCTTCTACAGTGATATCACTTGCCACAGGAACCAAGCTCGCCAAAGCAGCTTGTTCTTGAGTAATTAGACCTTGTGATACCAAATCCTGCAGTATCTTCTCTGGGGCTGGCTTCATGAATAGCTCAGCAACTTCTCTCCTAGAAATTTTGGCAATCACATGATTTTTAGCTGCGATCTGACCATGACTACTCTGAGAGAGCCCAGCGGCGTGATAATAAACAAGGTTAGGCGTCAAGTTCATAAAAGCAGATGCTTCTACCGTTTTTACGCCGTATTTGAGATACAACTCAACACATGCTCTTTCCAATTTCGGTTCGGAGGGGCTGTGAATAAGATTGAAGGCATAAGGGGCATCAGGAAGATTAGCTTGGAGGGTTCTGATGGCTTCTTCCACTCGCCTTAGAGGTAAACCAGCCGCGCCAAACGAGCCCAAATATCCTTTTCTACCTAAAGAAGTTACCAAATCAACCGAAGCAATACCATTAGCCATAGCCCCTGCGTGATAGGCATAATTCGTGCCGTGATCTTTTTTAAAAGCATTGCTACCAAGCCACTCAGGCTTTAAGGCTGGTATCAAGCCTGAACAATCGTAATCTCCTTTTGGCGAGATTTCTCCACCCTTAGCGAGTGCAATGCCGGAATGGGTATGCAATACATAAAATGCTGTGTCTAGATCGTGTAAACAACGCTCAATTTGCGTCGCATCGGTTGCTATCAGATAATCCGACCCTTTCCATTTTAAGGGTGTACCAATGCTGTTTTCTTTGAGAAGAAGACTATTATTAATCATTTTCTTCTTATAGTTTAAAAGATTTAAGAGTGTTAGACAATAACTAATCTGGTTAAAAACTAACAATTATCCACCATCAGTACATCGTTACCCTGTTGCAGAATTTAAAATCAATATTGTCATACTGTATTCAGCAATGCCATCTTTGAGTAGTTGTGAGTCAGCAGAACCGCTGCTTTTTCAGCAATCATCATTACGGGAGCATTAGTGTTGCCACCGATAATATCAGGCATAATTGATGCATCAATAACTCGCAGTCTTTCAACTTTGTAAACTTGAAGTTGGGAGTTGACAACTGACATTGAATCATTACCCATTTTGCAAGTACCAACAGGGTGATATAAAGTTTCTACAGTGTTGCGTATAAAGTTGCAAATGTCCTCTTCTGTTTGCACTTGGTAACCTGGTACTAATTCATCACCTCTAAATGCATCAAATGCCGTCATTTGTACTAGTTTACGAGAGAGGTGTACACCTTCTACTAAAACTTGTAAATCAGCTTGATTGTCTAGGTAATTCGGCTGAATAACTGGTGATTCAAAGGAAGCACTAGAGCGTAAAGTAATACTTCCTCTACTTTGAGGACGTAAAAGAGTTGAACCAAAAGTAAATCCATGATTTTCAGATTGAATCAATCCGTGATTCAAGAAGTAAAATGGAGTAAAATGAAATTGTAAGTCACTTACTGTTAAATCCGGTTTAGTTTTGACAAAACCTCCAGCCTCCGCTACGTTTGATGTGAGAGATCCCTTTTTAAAAAGTAAATATTTCAAAAAACTTAGAAATTTTTGTGCATTCAGCAGAGTTATTGGTTTTGTACATTGGTAGATGACGGGAACTAACAAATGGTCTTGTAAATTTTGACCAACACCAGGTAAATCTACTATCACTGGAATCCCCAAAGATTTCAGATGTTCAGCAGGTCCAATTCCTGATAGCATTAATAACTGAGGGGAGTTAATAGCTCCACAGCTTAAAATCACTTCGCGCTTAATTTTTATATCTTTTGTTACACCATCTTGAATATAGGTTAAACCTACAGCACGGGTTCCTTCAAAAAGTATGCGTTTACCCAGAGTATTTGTTAGAACAGTTAGGTTTGCTCGATGCAAAATGGGCTTTAAATATGCATCTGCTGCACTGTGGCGTTTCCCATTTCTTTGCGTTACTTGATAAAATCCAAATCCTTCCTGTTCTTCTCCATTAAAGTCGTTGTTTTCACAAAAACCAGCTTCTAAACAGGCTTCTCTAAATGCATAAGAAAGGGGGTTAATGCAGCGTTGGTTTGCAACATTGAGAGGTCCACCTATACCGTGATACTCATTAGCACCATGTTCTTGATTTTCTGCTTTTTTGAAGTAGGAAAGTACTTCTTTTGCACTCCAACCTTCATTTCCTAAATTATACCAATGGTCGTAATCATGATAGTTGCCACGAATATAAATCATGGCATTAATCGAACTACAACCACCTAAAACTTTTCCACGAGGCCAATAAAGGTTACGATTATTTAAGTGAGGTTGCTTTTCTGTGTAGTAAGCCCAATCGTACTCACTTTGAAATAGCGTGGAAAAACCAGCAGGAATATGGATTTCCTGCTTGTCGTCTGGTTTACCCGCTTCCAGCAGCAACACTTTAGTGTTTGAATCTTCTGTAAGACGGTTAGCTAAAACGCATCCTGCTGAACCTGCACCCACAATCACGTAGTCATAAATGGAATTACTGGTGTGTCGAGTTTTCATAACTAAATGATTGATAACTGGAATTCTGACTCGGTGAATCCGTTGTTGTTAAAATATTCAAGCCCTTGTCGAGCCGTCTCACTTCTAACCCCAAAAGCTGGCTTTTGTTTTTTCTCAATTAAATGTGCAATCATAGCTGAGGTTCTGGAACAAAGAAATAGTCCTGTTCCATAATTAGCTCTGATGCCTAAAGATAAAAATACTGCGGCACTAATACTATCAACATTGGGAAAAATCCCGATTTTACTTTTCAAAACATCAGATATTACATCGTAGATTCTGATAAAGTCTGAATCGTATCCCATATCAACAATAATCTTCCTTAAATGAGCATTTCTTGGGTCTACTTTAAATAAAGGATGCCCAAAGCCTGGGATGATTGTCTTATTCGCTAACATTTTCTCTAAAATAGTCAAAGTACATTCATCTAAATCTCCTTGATGAGAATTATGGATTGATTGAAAAAGTTCCATCGCTTTATCACAAGCTCCAACGTGAAATGGTCCTGCTGCTGTATATCCTGCTGCTAGTGCTTGTGGAATCGGAACTCCAGTTCCTACAGCACCTCTGGGTAACATCACAGTAGGAGTAAGAAAACCAAATCCAGCATGAAAACTTACCATTACGTCATTAAAAAGTTTTCTTTCTATTTCATTGGCAAAGTTTCTCCCAGAAGTAATTTGAAAGATGCAGGTTAAATAATCTACCTTTCTTGTTCTCAAGTCGCTTAGTTGACTCTCAAGTTCTTCGTTTCCTCCTTCTTTTACAGATGAAATAGCATAGGCAAGCAAAAGAGGAGTAATTGCAAAATAGTATAGTCCCTCTTGGGCATCTTGTTCTAAACCTATTTCTGCTATGTCACTCTCTTTTATTGTCCTTGATAAGATATCCTCAATCTCGACCATCAAGCCTGCTATGATGGCTCTGGATGCTGAAGTTCCAAATGCAGCAACTAGCTTGACAACTTTCATTGCAGGATGATTAGGCTCCAAAGATAAAAAGGCTTTGACAAGATAGTTATCTAGCGCTTGTTCTTGAGAAGGATGTGGTTTTTTACCAGTTAGCAGATGGTAAACTGCTCCTGTATAAGAAAAAGTTCCAATAATTTCATTCAGATTTTTACCTCTTACATTCAGCTGCTCTGGCTTTAAAGTTGGTCCATCAATGTCTGTTACTTGATACAACATAATTACCTCTTAAGATGTGATAAAAAATTCCTTGGTCTCTTAAACAACAAGTTCAATGTGTAGAAAGTATCCCTTTTTGTTTGGTGTAGCGTTCAATAGCTTGAAACAGCAGCATACCAAGAGCAAAATAAACTACGCCGTTAATTACAGCCAGAACGAACTGAAGCGGATCGAAAAGTTCACTTCTAACCATCATGGAACGCAACATTCCCATACCTGGTGTCATTGGTAATAGCTGTCCCAAAACTTGAGGTAAACCTCCCCAGGTTTCCACTGGTGCTGTAAGCAAAAACAACAGTGAGAACTCGAATATGCTTGTTATCCGATGGATACGCTTAAACAACAAGGCTAAAGCACCCATAGTGAAGCCCAGACCAATTGCACCCATCACAACTGTGCATAAGGGGAGTAGCAAGCTGGGGGAAATTTGGATTTGACTTTTGGTGATAGCTAGAATAGTCAACAATACACCAAAAATAAGAATCAGGTGCAAAGTCATATTTGCAAAGGCTCGCACTAAATATACTGTTGAAGCGCCGAATGGTGAGAGGAAAATCTGCTCGAGAATTCCGGTCTGGGCTTCGTTTTCAATTGTCCTAGGTAAATCTCCTACGGTTAATACAACTAGAGTCCAAAGCACATACCCCACAACTAAGGAGTCTAGTCTATCGCCAAAGGACAAGCTTGTTCCTGCCACATAATATATACCTAGGATTAGCCCATAAAAAAGTGCTGTCAGGATGATAATGACTCCAATAGCCTCGCTGGGGTAGCGCTTAAACATAAGCCAAGTTCGCTTGCACTCACCGAGAAATAGTTTAAACATATCTTCTACCTCGCGTAATTTTCAAGAAGGCTTGTGTGAGGTCGGCTTGTTCTTTTTCCACTTTTACAATGGGTAGGGGCTTGAGTTTTTCCAAAACACTGTAAAGCCCTTCTAAATCCTGTATGTATATGTCTTGACTGGATTGGACAACTGCACCCAAAGCTTCAAGCGCTTTTACCTGTGCTGACTCCAGACCTCGTTCGATTTTTATTGTGTAACCAGAACCAGAAAATTGTTTAATTATTTCGTAAGTAGGTTGCTCGGTAATAATTTTACCTTGATGAATAATAACCACTCTGTCTGAAAGTTCTTCTGCTACATCAAGTTGATGAGTAGTGAGGAGGATAGCATAGCCCTCTTGAGCAACTTCCCTCACTAAAGTTTTCATGTTCTCAGAAGCTTCTACATCTAATCCTAAAGTGGGTTCGTCTAAAAGCAAAAGCTTTGGTCGATGAATTAAAGCCACAGCAATAGCAACTTTCTGCTGCATTCCTCGGGAAAGAAATTGAATTCGAGTTTTAGCTTTTGCTAATAAGTCAAATTTTTCTAAAAGTTCTATTGCATTATTGCGAGCCGTCCTAGGGCTAAGTCCCTTTAACACGGCGAAGTACTCCAGATTTTCAATAGGAGTAAAGCTCCAATAAAGGTTACGATTTCCCTCCAATACCACACTTAGCTTTCTGAAAGCAAGAGAGTTATTATGAGGGTTTAAACCATCGATTTGCACGCATCCTTCATCAGGTTTAATCAATCCTGCAATCATTTTGATTGTAGTCGTCTTTCCAGCCCCGTTACTCCCAAGGAAAGCCACCACTTCTCCAGGAGCTATATTTAAATAAACATCGTTTACTGCTCTCAATATTTTACCCCTATGCTTGAAAGACTTACTTAGCCCTCTTGCTTCAAGTACTTTCATATAGCCTCCTCCTCAGTGTTGTGTATAGGAGGGTGTACCACCTGTGATTTTCATGAAATGTCATGTCTGTCAATACTCTCAAACACATTAAAATCTTGTTTTGCGGCGATTGGCATCTTTAGCTTGTTAAATCTGCGATCGCTCTCAAGATACACATTTTATAATCCTAATACAGTAAGGGTTTTAGGGAATCAAGGAAAAATGTGTTTCTTTCATCCGTTGCTTGCGGCGATTTTAGCCGCGAGTTGGGCGCTTATATCTTGAACTTTGAATTTTGAACAGGTAGAGACACCTGTTCCACAAGAGTTGTATTGATTTGTAGGGTAGCTCAGATCTTGCATCAACTCCAAAAACCGGGTTTCTAGATGACTGGAGTTTAGACTAAGCAACAAGAAACGATCCAGCAAAGCTGAGTTGAAAAGAAACAGGCTTCAGACATGAAAATCTACAATCCTAAGCAGATTTTGGGTGCTCTTTGCGGGGCTTAGTTGTAGTTTTTTTGACTATCGGATAGCGAATTCTACGTTGTCGTGGTTTTCCTGGTTTCCAGCCTGGAGACTTTCCACTCTTGTTTAGGCAAGCGGGCAGGAGTACCAATCACTGCAAAAATGCTCCCCATCGCTTGGGCAACCCAACGAGCGGGTCATTTTGTCTGATGATAAATCAAGGGTTATAGGTTATACGATTTGCATTTGTACTCGGTTTTTACCTCTTGTTGAGAATGGTGAGTCCAGCGCTGAAGGAGGGTCTCTCTCCGCAGGCGACTGGCGAACCCGAAGGGTGCAAGATGTCAGGTAGGCGACACCCGTGTTGTGCAAGATGTGAAATAGCCTATTCTCGGAGTTCTACACTCCCAAAGATTGAACAAAACGAGTCAGCAACCTCTACTCCTAAGAAACACATTTAGTAGGTGTTGAAATAGGAATGAGTTCTAAGCCAAAAGCTTGAGCTTTGATCTTAAGATTTTTAAGTATGCAGTCTCGATACTGTTGTTCATAGGCATCAATACCAGGGTCAATATAGCGATCGCCAGATGTCCAAAGGCGATAAAAAATGCGTGCGAGTTTATGAGCAGTAGCGGTGATAAGCGCGATAAAAGCCAAGAAAAATAATGTAGCTTTATAGCGGATGTTTTTCGCTTGTACGGAATTGTACGGTGAGGTGCAAGATATGAGTCTACCCGTCGAAGAGCAATATTTTTATTTGGAAATTCTTAGTTCAAAGCCTAAACTTCCCAGTCCACTCTCCGGTGCTGTGATGGTAGCATACTCTGTAAGTCCAGCTACTTTCAGCATATCTTCAACTTCTTGGGGCGTGTACTTCTCTTCTAGATTAGAGGGTACAATGCCAGCTTGTTCGCGAAGACGATTAAATTCTGCAAGTACTTCCGGCGCTGGGTTCCGTCGGATATCATGAATAATTGCAACTCCACTAGGCTTAAGGATGCGATATATTTCCTGAAAAGCCCTTACAGGGTTAGCCCAATGATGTATTGTAGAACGGCTAATTACTAAATCAGCGTAATTATCAGGGAATGGCATATCGTGAACATCTGCATTCGTAATCTCGATCCGATTTTCAAGATCATTCTGCTTCACAACCTCGCGAGCCTTATCGATCATATCCTCGAAACAATCCGTTCCGATAAGCGATAAAGCTTGTAGTTCTGGGTTTGCTGCTACTTTAATTAATACCTGAGCAGTGCCAGTTCCCACATCCACTAATGTTTTCAAACCACCGCCCTGCTGATGATATTCTTCTAGCAAACGTTCCAGAATGAAGTCATCATAAATACTTACAAAACTTTTTGTGTAGTGGTCATAGCTTTCTGCTGAATACTTTACTGGTAAATTGTCTCTCATCGTTTGTTCCTCTTTTGTAAGCTGTAAAATCTGAAAGTTGTTAGAGTTTTTGCAACTGTCCCTTTGCCAGTCAAAAAGGTAGAGATAGTTTTAAAGTTGAAAAATAGGTTCTCCCATTCTGACAAATATTTTTCTATTGCTTGCTGTAGCTTCTCTTCTTCCATGAAGAATTTTTGTGTTGTCTATCATGAGAACATCGCCTTTTTCCCATTGGATATCAATGGTTAGGTTGTCACAGATCTGCTGAAGTTCTTCAATAATATGCTCGGGAATACAGGAACCATCTTCCATTCTGACTACAAGTGGGGGGCTACTATTTGTCATTTTCAAATTTTCCGCAAACCAACCTGACTGGAATGCCCACTCAGCTATGTAAATTAACAAGAGATTATTGATAAATACATCTTCTCCATCTCGGCTTTTTACAATTGCTGAACAAACATACTCTGTTGTTATGGCTCCAGTTTCTGAATTGATCGACAGCTTGGTTTCGTTCTCATCACAAAACTTCTGCACTATGTTTAAATCATCAGTTTGAAATGTGGTTTGCCATTCCCCACTTGCTTGCTGTCTAACATATTTTATCTTTTGACTTTGGAATAATTTTTTGGTTTCGTCACTAAGATTTTTAAATATCTCTCTTCCATCGCTAACTGTTGTTTGGCCTCCTTGTATAGGTGGGTTTTCGCAATAAAACCAGAGAATGGTGGGATGATTTTTTAAGTAATACATCTCTCCATGAAGTTCTATAGGGAAGCCTTGTGAATGCCCCGAAGTGGTTAAAAGAGTTTCAATGTTATTTATTGCTTGTCTATCTAATACTCCCCATCTCAAACCACCTCCTTGATAAGTAGAGAAACTTTTGCAATACAATTGCGTAAATTTCATGAAGGTATCAGCATCAGTACCGAAATTATTAAACAGTAAGGTCCCTGATTCTCGGAATAGATTTATGACTTCTTCATTGTCTAAATCCAAAATATTTTTTGAGCCATAACCTTGAATAATTCGACCAAAAGTGTTACTCAAAGAACGATGCTGAATCTGATTGGTCAACATAATTGCAATCTCTCCTATATTACTAAAGTGGAAACTACAGGTGTTGCTTTAGGTATCTACGGGTAAGGGAACGAGAACACCAAAGCCATTACACATTTGAGACAATACTGATGAGCACAGGCAGACAAAGAAGTTAGAAAAGTATAACTATTCAACTATTTGCCTTGTTTCATTAAGGAAGGCAAAGTTTCATTTTCTTCTTGTAGTTTAAAAGATTTAAGAGTGTTGGACAATAACTAATCTGGTTAAAAACTAACAATTATTGTCCTACTTTTGGTGCGTATCTGATTTAATACAGCTACAGCACGCTTTTCTCCAAGCTTGGGGAGTTGTCCCGTGATATTGGCGACGAAACTGGCGGAAGAAATGAACTGGATGCTGATAGCCCACCAATGCAGCAATCTGCTCGACTCTTTTTAAAGTTTCAACGAGCAAAGAACGTGCTGCTGCCATTCGGCGCTGCGGGCGCTATGCGCCCGCAAGCTTAAGGCGATCGCAGATCAAGGCTACCCAAGTCTGAATTTTATTCTTTTATGTCACTAAACTCCAAGAGCGAATAATCAGGTTGCGATAAGCACCTTCTCGCCGCGAACCTAAGTAGCGTTGATGTAAAATACGATAGCGATATTCCATCACTTGAACAGCGATATCCAGATCCTTAGAGTTGAACGGATGGGATTGCTCAAGATAGCTTCCCAAAAACCAGTGAATAATACTTTTCTTGCAAGCCACACAAACTTCTGGACACTCTGCATCCATTCGCTTACACCAACCCAAGCGCGATTTCTGCAACCGTTGCCATAGTGAGATTGTACTCCTGGAAACCGTATTTTAAAGTTTGCTTGACTTCCTTAATTTATTGTCAAAGTAACGAGTGCTTTGATAGCATACGCATGAATGCGTCCCTTGCGCGTCTCCTTAAGGAGAGGGATTGAATAACGTTACTGGCTAAAATTTTTCATCTTTGTGTTCTCAACAATTTGAGTGATTGAACTTAATTAATAAGATAAAAAACATTACTTAAGTTATCCACTAACTTTTATGATCTATTGAATATCAAACTCGGTTTCAAAAAATACACTTTTCTGCATGCACTGCTAAATTTGCCTCTCATACAATACGTAAATGCGTTAAAAGGTAAGCCAATGATGATTAAATATGTATCAAAATTACTGTATATGAGCGCGATCACTCTGTAAATTTTTGCTTTTATGTGCTACAATTATGAGCTTAAATAAAAGATTATGGTAAAAGTAAGCTTTAAGGAATTGATGATGAGCCAAGATTTACCAAAGCAAGGGAAGCAAAAGATTCTCGTGGTGGACGATCACCAATTAATCGTGAGTGGAAGCCTTGAACTGCTAGGACAGGAGTATACAGACGCGGAATTTCTCAAAGCTCAAACTGCACAAGAAGCTTTTGATATAGTAGCAAGCTGCCAGCTTGACCTCGTTGTCATAGACCTGTCCATTCCAGAGAAGTCTGGAATGATAGCTCAAATTGATACAGGTATTCAACTACTAAAAACCTTAATGAAGAAGTATCCTACACTCAATTTTGTGGTGCAAAGCAGTTATATTAAGGCATTAGTGCGTATTAAACGTGAAATTGATGACCATCAAGGGGGCTTTGTCATTGCTAATAAAGGACTTTCCGAACAGGAAATCTTAAATAGGGTTAACTTGGCGCTACAAGGTATAACCCATACAAAAGATATCAAAACAGCATTGGAATTTAAGCCAGAGTGGCTAGAAGTTTTGAAGTTAGCATTTGAAGAAGGATTGCAAGATAAAGCTATTGCCGAACGAATGCATATACATGAACGAACTGTCCGTTCATACTGGACTAAAATCCAAGACGTACTGGGTGTTTATCCTGAAGATTGCAGACAAGAAGGCAAGAATATGCGAATTCAAACGACAATCTGTGCTAGAGAAGAAGGGCTAATTGACTAATTAAGAGTTAGGAGTTAATGATACATGCCTGAGGGTTCTGGTACGCTTATTTGGAGGAAAATTAAAAAAGAAATTGCTATTTGGCGTACAGGAGCATTACCAGGATTTGGAATCTTAGCGATTGTTATCATCGCTCGTTCATGTGGGTTACTTCAGCCTCTAGAGTGGATGGCTCTTGATACCTTTCTCCGTCTGCGTCCTGCTGAACCTATGGATAATAGAATCACCATTATCGGCATTACTGAAAAAGATATCGTGAGTGCAAAAACTTATCCTATACCAGATAAAGAGATTGCGACGCTTATTAGGAAAGTACAGAATTATCAGCCTAGAGTTATTGGTTTAGATATTGTTAGAAATATATCCGTTGAACCAGGTCATAAAGAACTAGTTGATGTATTTAAACAAAGTAAAAATTTAATTACTATTGAAAAAGTCTTACCTCCTCAATATGCTCCACCGCCAAATGTGCCTGACAACCAAGTTGGTTTCTCAGATGCCATATCAGATAAAGATGGCAATTCCAGGCGTATTCTTATTGGTACACCATCATTACAGAAGGGTCAAGACTACAAGTTTTCCCTACCTTTGCGTCTAGCAAAAGCTTATTTATTAAGTGAAGACATTTCTTTAAAACAAGGTATTCGCGATCCGGGAACTATGCGGTTTGGCTCAGTTGAAATCCCCCGCGTTTTGCCAAATGCTGGGGGATATGTAGGAATAGATGTAGGTGGGGTTCAGACACTACTCAATTGGCGGAGTGGAAAAGAACCATTTGAAGTTGTATCTCTTAATGATATTAAAACAGATAAATTACAGTTGAAACGGTTACGCGATCGCATTGTTTTGATAGGCATAACTGCTCCCAGTGTTCCAGACTACATTAATACGGGAGCAGTTGCTGGTTTGAAACCTAATGAGCATATTTTTGGAGTAAAATTTCACGCTCATGCTTGTTCCCAAATTATTAGCGCAGTTCTAGATGAACGACCATTGTTAAAAGTTTGGTCAGATGAGTGGGAATATCTGTGGATAGTTGTTTGGGGTTTGATCCCCATTATTATTGGACGGCTAACTCAATCCATACTTAAAAATTTGTTTGCTGTTGGTGTGACTAGTCTTTGCCTAGTGGGAGGTAGTTATCTGCTTCTCATATGGGGTTGGTGGATTCCCTTAGCACCAAATTTATTAATTTTATGTATCAATGGTGTAGGTTTGAGTGCTTTTGCTTTTTATCAACGCGATCGGGCATTGCAGTCTCAAATTGATGAACGCCAACGCACCATCGACCAAGCATTTACACTTATTCATAATGGACCTTTGCAAACACTAGCTACTGCCTTAAAATGTGTTCAAGATAAAAATTTACTACAGGATAAATTACACTGTCAACTGCAAAATCTAGACATAGAACTTCGTGCAATAGGTGAACACTTTAAATCAGAAGCTCTCTATCAAGAGGAAAGCCTTCTTTTAGGAAGTGGTTTAAAACTAGATTTAAAACTTCCAATTCACGAACTCTTCTATGAAGTTTATACCAGCACACTAAAACGAGATCTTCCTAATTTTCCAAATCTCAAGGTAAAAACCCGCTCATTTGACCCTATTGAGGAGAAATATTTGAGTATTGAACAGAAGCGCGAACTTTGCCAATTTTTGGAGGAAGCTTTATGCAATGTTGGAAAACACGCATTAGGAGCCAAACGCATTCAAGCCACTGGCAAAAAAAACCAAGGCAGGTATACTCTTAGCATTAAAGATAATGGGTGCGGTATCTATTCAAATTTAGAAAATAAAGGAACAAAGCAGGCTATAAATTTAGCCAGAAAATTAGGAGGTGACTTTAAGCGAGAACCTGTTTCTCACCGAGTTACTTTATGTGAATTAACTTGGTCTTTAAAAAGTAGTAAAGGTCACCTCATAATTCCCTTTAAATCTTTTTTTAAAGTACCTAATCAGAACATTCTCGACTCAAAACAAGCTGCCCCGAAGACAACCGATACACACCCTGCGGTTCCACAATCGGATCGCCTTTCTGCCAAGGACGACGAGTAGGGCTGGTGGATGGGGAGGCATGAACCTATCCCACTAATGTCAAAAATGTGATAATCTGCTTCTAAAAATGGAAGGGTGTATCACATTATGGCTGGGCGGTTTGAAGGGTTAACGGACTTAGAATGGAGGCTGTTTGAAGATATATTCCCTAATACCATTTTATTTTAAATATGCTACAGATGGTAAAGAAGATTTATGCTGAGGAGATGGACAATGTGTGGGGTAGTTAAAATAGATATTACGGAATCCGTTGAAACTCTAAAAACACTATTAAT
>JAESGF010000221.1_pt1 | contig 32441 bp, 29 predicted proteins | sample 9269621 | NCBI WGS metagenome assembly JAESGF01 (sample SAMN14515066, study PRJNA621663) | algae metagenome | isolation source: Tolypothrix carrinoi HA7290-LM1 and co-occurring heterotrophs from dry rock... | place: USA: Makauwahi cave, Kauai, Hawaii | collected 2011-01-06
GCTGTGATTGAAAAATATATCAATGACCCACATCATTACAAATGACGCTCGTTAAAACGAGCCGTGTCGCGTTTCCGCCCCGATTTAAAAATACGGGGCTACCACGCTTCCGCTAGCTTTTAGGTGTGTTTTCTTTTTATTCCTCAGTTTCTAAGATGTCGATGCTTTTCGGAGAGCGAAAACACGCCCTAATCCCTATTTTCTGGTGAAATCTATCCACCATCCACTCACGAGTGCGATAATTCCCAAGAGGGACGCGCTCAAACTGGTAAGTTAAGGGGGAGAGATGAAAATTAAGCGATTAATTCTAATTGTGCTGACGCTGGTGGCGATCGCCATAACTGGTTTCTCTTTATTTAACAGTTGGAAAGAGCCTCAGTTCCAAAGTCGTCTGGAACTATACCAAACAAATATTGCATTGCAAGCTGCTGAATGGGAACCACCAAAAAATAATAGCGGCAATTTGAAGCCAGCGCGTGAAGCAATACTCGGCGAGAAACCTCTAGAAGCGGCAACAAAGCAGTATCAAGATGTGCGCGAAGCCGCTGAAACTAATTTGGAAAAAACCAAAAACCAATTAGCAAAGCTGCAATCTCAACCGATTACCACTCCTACCACCCCTAAACCTCAACCAGAAATCCCCCCTGTTACTAACACCTCCCGCGAAGTACAGCAAAAACAGTTGCAGCAGTCGCGAAATCAACTGCAAAAATTGATTGCCGAATTAGACTTGCGACTGGGAATTTTACAAGCACAGCAACAACAGTTACAAACGGCTCAGAAAACTTGGGCACAATTGCCTCAATCAAACATCGATTCTAAATTGAAGGAAACTGCTGCTGTGTTGAGTGGGCTGTGGAGCGATCCCCCGCGTTTGTTGCCAAATGCTCAACAACTCATTCAAGAAAATTTAGAAGGTTGGTTTAGTTCTACTGCTCTGGTTCAGCTTTATCAACTCCAGCAACGTCAAGAAGCACTTTCAACGCTCTTTGCTGCAAAACAAGCAGCGGCTTCTCAAGCTTTGGTGAAATTAGCGATCATCGGCACAATCCCCACTGTAACAGCTTTGATCGGTATGGGACTGCTGATTTTTTTAATTGGTCAGCGTTTGATAAAGGGAAAAGCCGCTTTATTAGCTCAAAATGGCGATCGCGTTTGGACAACACCTTGGGATGTGGAAACAATTTTGCAAGTCTTCGTTGTCGGCTTTTTCTTGTTGGGACAAATTGTAGTACCTATTTTGTTTTCGCTGATCCCGATTCCGCGTCCTGTAGGTAATGTCAGAATTCAGGCTGTTTATGTTTTAGTTAGTTACTTGCTGTTAGCATTGGGTGCGTTATCGGTGATGTATTTTTCGCTCAAGCGCTTTTTGCCGCTAGAGTCGGACTGGTTTCGCTTTCGAGTGCTAGACAAGTGGTTTTTATGGGGATTAGGCGGTTATTGTGCAGCTTTGCCCATAGTCGTGGTAGTATCTTTGATTAATCAACAACTATGGCAAGGACAAGGTGGTAGTAATCCCTTGTTGCAACTGGCATTAGAAAGCCAAGATAGTACCGCACTAAGCATATTTTTCTTTACGGCAGCGATCGCAGCACCTTTATTTGAAGAAGTTTTGTTTCGCGGCTTTTTGTTGCCCTCGCTCACTCGTTACTTTTCTGTGTGGGGAGCAATTTTTGTTAGTGCTTTGTTATTTGCGATCGCTCACCTCAGCTTATCAGAAATTCTCCCCCTATCTGCTTTAGGAGTCGTTTTAGGAGTCGTTTACACGCGATCGCGCAACCTCCTCGCTCCCATGCTCCTCCACAGTCTCTGGAATAGTGGTACATTACTCAGCTTATTTTTACTTGGCAGTAATAAATAGCAATTTACTTATCCGGTTGACAAAATCTATCTTTTATGCTTTTATCTCTAGTAACTAGTATTTACTGGTTATAATTCGTAGTTAAACGTCAATAAAAGCTAGCTTGACAGCAATCTGCTGTGTGCCTAAATAACAGAAGCAAGTCTGTTAAATAGCTAACAAAATACCTATGTAGCATTAAATCTCAACGCGGCAATTGAAGCCAATTTTAAGACATAAATTACATTCTCAAACCAATTGGTGCTGAGATTATTTAGTTGCAAATCCTTGTTTTACTCAAAAGCGTCAAAATTGGCTGCAAAGCAGATTCATTTCTACGCTCTAGTTTCGCATACAGGTAAGGGAAGATTATTCTGACCACAAAAGGACACTGTTACAAACGCTCTAGTAAAGCGTTCATATCAGCGTTCTACTTGTTGCAACAATAAACTGAAAAAAATCCGGAAAAGATAGGCTTTACCTGTAGAAAGTCATATAGCAGAGCAGTTGTTGACGATTATTGCGATTAATTCTTTGCAAACAGAATTGTCTCGCGTCACATGAGCGTAAAGCTGCTGTGCTGGGATTTTATCTCACCTCAAAGTTACGAATACTCATTCAATCATAGGAATGGTTTTAGACCAAGCTAAAAAACCTCTCCTCTCATGCTGACAGCGTTGCTTATGCAATAGTGGCACGCTGCGTCTCGCAATTTTTAATTACACGAAAATCCCGAAGTTTTATACATCCATAAAGGAGCAACATTAATATGGCAAATATCAATCAAAGCCACGCTAACAAACAACTTATAGCTGGTTACTGTGGCATTCTTTTCGGTGGTTTTGGCGTTCATAAGTTTATTCTGGGATACACTCCACAAGCCTTAATTATGCTGCTTGTTTCCGCAGTTGGCGGTTATTTTACCTACGGCTTTAGCTTGTTAATTATGCAACTTGTAGGTTTAATAGAAGGCATGATTTATTTGAACAAAAACCATGAAGAATTTATTAAGACCTACTTTCGGAATAAGCAGGGCTGGTTCTAAGCAATTCAAAAGTCAAAATAGTTTTTAGTTGATAATTCTTAGAAAAGAAGCCCTACAAATTACTATTAGTGCTGATATGCTGACACTTAAAAATAAAAAACTGAACTTGATAATTTTCCTGCTCTTTGGCTTTGGGTATTTTAACGGCATATCTAGTTTGCAAATCAACGATTTTTGGAAAAGCCAGATTGCTTTTATACCACTACAGCTAGCCGCGATCATCTATGTAACTTATTTACAGTCCAATAAACACGACAACTCACCTTCTACGGAGAGATGAGGAGTGGGGGAAGCGTGGTGTGGATGATAACTTCAATAAGTTATTAGGATTTACAGTCTGTCGTAATTGCGGATTTAGCCTACCCTCGAAATAGAGGCGCTTTAGAAAGGCGTTGAAGTTTCGTAGCAAATCCTACACATTCCATGCAACTTGTCCCAAAAACTCAACTCCCAGCAGAACCAACCCTGACAACAGAGAAAATCACCTTAGATGTTGCGGGGATGAAGTGTGCTGGATGTGTGAAAGCGGTAGAACGACAGTTAATTGAACATCCAGGAGTCAAAAGTGCCTGTGTGAACTTGGCAACTGAAGTAGCAGTTGTAGAGTCTGAAGCTGGTGCGGTAGAACCAGATGCACTGGCGAAGCGATTGACTGATGCTGGATTTCCAACTCAACCCAGGCAAACTGGCGATAAAATATTAGGCGATAAACAAGATGACGAACCGGCGAAACGACAGCGCCGAGAAATGCGTTCTTCACTTAGGCAATTAGCGATCGCCACAATATTGCTGGTATTATCAGGAATTGGGCATTTTGGTCATATGACTGGCTCAATGCAGCCACTAGATAACATCTGGCTTCACTGCGGACTAGCAACAGTGTCATTACTAATTCCCGGACGCCCGATTTTAGTAGATGGTTGGCGGGGTTGGCGGCGAAATGCACCCAATATGAACACTTTAGTGGGATTGGGAACTCTCACGGCTTACACTGCGAGTTTGGTAGCGCTGCTGTTCCCCCAAATGGGTTGGGATTGCTTCTTTGATGAGCCAGTGATGATGATCGGCTTTATTCTGTTGGGGCGAACATTAGAAAGATATGCTAGAGGACGCGCTGCTGCTGCATTTAGGCAATTGCTGGCACTTCAGCCCCAAGTAGCGCGATTAATTGCCAACCCAGAAAAAGCCGGCAACAGTTCGCCTGTCGAAATTCCCGCAGAGCAAGTGCGTGTGGGAGAATGGTTGCAAGTACTGCCAGGTGATAAAATCCCCGTTGATGGCAAAGTGGTAATAGGGCAAACAACCGTAGATGAGTCGATGCTGACTGGGGAAGCTGTACCCGTGATTAAGCAAGCGGGAGATGTGGTGACAGCCGGAACCTTAAATCAGTCAGGAGCGATCGCTATTCAAGCCACACGTACTGGAAGTGATACAACTTTAGCTCAAATTGTCGCTTTGGTAGAAGACGCACAAACTCGTAAAGCGCCAGTACAAAAATTAGCAGATACAGTCGCTGGTTATTTTACCTACGGTGTCTTGACAGCCGCTGTCTTGACATTTGTCTTTTGGTACTTTTTCGGTACACATATTTGGCAAAATGTCAACATGTCAGGTGCAATGGAGATGTCTCACCACGGGCAAAGTTATCCTGCCCCAGCTATGTCCGGACTATTGTTGAGTTTAAAGTTAGCGATCGCTGTGATGGTAGTCGCTTGTCCTTGTGCTTTGGGACTTGCCACACCTACAGCTATTCTCGTAGGCACTGGCATCGGTGCAGAACGAGGTTTGTTAATCAAAGGTGGCGACGTTTTAGAACGAGTACATAAGTTAGATACGATAGTTTTTGATAAAACAGGCACTCTCACTACTGGTAATCCTACTGTTACCGACTGCCTTGTAATTGCAAAAGTGGAGGAAGATAAAAAAGTAATTTCTTCCCCCACTCCCCCACTCCCCCACTCCCCCACTCCCCCACTCCCCCACTCCCCTACTTCCCCCACTCCCTACTCGCTAATACAGTTAGCAGCAGCAGTAGAAAGCGGTACTTGCCATCCCTTAGCAAAAGCGATTCAGCAAGAAGCGCAACAGCAACAATTATCAATCCCAGATGCTAAAGACTTTCATACCGAACCTGGACTTGGCGTGTCTGCTGTAGTAGAAGGTACAAGCGTGATTTTAGGTAATAGCGACTGGTTAAGTTGGCACGGAATTTCTATTAATGAAACTGCACGCCAGATGGCGGAAAAATTGGCAGCAAATGGTAAAACAGTCGTTTACGTCGCCGTAGAAGGGATTTTAACCGGGTTAATCGCCGTTCAAGATACCCTCAGACCAGACGCTAAAGCAGCGGTTGACAAATTACGCTTGATGGGTTTGCGGGTAATGCTGCTGAGTGGCGATAGATTAGAGGCAGCTAGTGCTATAGCCAAACAATTAGGACTAGATAGCGAGAATGTTATGGCAGGTGTCCCTCCCAGCAAAAAAGCAGCGGCGATCGAGGCTTTGCAGAAAGGGGGATTGGGGACAAAAGGACAAGGGGACAAGGGGACAAGGGGACAAGGGGGACAAGGAGGACAAGGAGGACAAGGAGGACAAGGAGGACAAGGAGGACTCCTTGGAGACAAAAAGACTTGGGAAACTCCCCACTCCCCACTCCCCACTCCCCACTCCCCACTCCCCACTCCCCACTCCCCACTCCCCACTCCCCAATCCCTTGTGGCGATGGTTGGGGATGGTATAAATGATGCCCCGGCGTTGTCGCAAGCTGATGTGGGAATTGCTTTACATTCGGGGACGGATGTGGCAATGGAAACTGCTGAAATTGTGCTGATGCGCGATCGCTTAACCGACGTTGTAGAATCTATTCAGCTTAGTCGTGCTACCTTCAACAAAATCCGTCAAAACTTATTTTGGGCTTTTGCCTACAATACATTGGGCATTCCCTTAGCCGGTGGTGTGTTGTTCCCCAGTTTCGGTTTTGTCCTCAGTCCATCTGGTGCTGCTGCTTTAATGGCGTTTAGTTCTGTTAGCGTCGTCACTAATTCATTGTTATTACGTCGAGCAAGCTTATCGCCCGTAGAATCCTCCTCTAGAGGTAAAATTTTTCAGCACAGGTCTTGGTTTTGCCCATCTCAGGTTAAACTAAGTCGTTAGTCAGGTTATGGGTGCATCTCACAAAGCCTGTTGACACTCTTAAAAGAGCAACAGCAGCCAAAAGAATAGAACATCTTCGTTCTTTCATATTGCAAGTCAATATGCAATTCAAATGCATATTACATTAGTAGTACAGACTTTGAGTGCGCGAAAATGCCAAGAAACCACACTAAACAACTTTTAATTAATTACACAACCACTTCTAGCAACGATTTGTCAATGGCAGCAGAAACTAAGCTAGCAGAAACTAATGAAAGCCATCTACTGATTATTGAAGACGATCAAGGACGCAAAGAATTTATGCTCTCACGTCCTTTGTATTCTATCGGTAGACGCGACTGCGATATTACTTTAGTATCACAGTTTGTCTCACGCCGTCATGCGACATTAGTTAGACTGCCACGAGACGATAAAAACCATAGTTATTATTATCGGATTGTCGATGGTGATGCCAAAGGCAAACCTAGCGCCAACGGTTTAATGATCAACGGTCGCAGGATACCAGCACACGATCTCAAAAATGAAGACGAGATTGTTTTTGGTCCTCAGGTACGTGCTATTTATTATTTGTTAAGAGATACTGCACGACCCATAATACAAACAGATGCCACAGAGTATGATATCACACTCATAAACCCTGGCATGGCTGAAGATATAGACGAGGATATTGAAGATTGAAAACCTGCCAAAACTGGTATGTTTTTATTATCATCTTCCTTTTTCGCTATAAAGGCGTGTTGCTAAAGAACCGCTTGATACTCAAAAAAGCAACCTTGAGCAAACGCCTTTGTCATGAGTACCACTGCCTACCCCGCAATGCTTTCAATCAAATGCCAATGGCGGTTATGTTCGATCGCTTGCTTGAGGTATTCAAACACTTGGCGGCAGTGATTATCAAGTTGAAGAGGCAGTTCCTCATTTTTAATCACAATACTCATCCGGGTTTCTGTTTCCGTAGCTGTTGACTTATCAATCAAAACTTCCACCTTGACTAACTTAGAGAAGGAAACACTACCAGGAATTTCACGAGCCATAATGTAATCGGCAGTATAGTATTGAACATCAAACTCACAGTCTTGCAGAAGTTCTACAACCAACGGCTGGAGACGGTCAATAGTCACAGAAACAATAAATGAACACGTATAGCGAGCCATAGCCCCAAGCAAACGCAACACTCCGTCCATCCTATAATATCGAAGCATGTAAAAGGCAAGTAGTTATAGATTCATAATTAAACCAAAGTCGTTAGTGAGAAGATAAAGCAAAACAAGACACAATAGTAAGTTGGGCAAAGGTGCAAAATGAAAGTAGCAATTACCGGGGCAACAGGATTTGTGGGCAGTCGTTTGGTAGAACGACTTCACTCTGAAGGTCATACAGTGCTAGTGTTAACTCGCAACACTACCTTTGCCCAAAAAGTTTTTCCTTCTCAGGCTTTCCCGAAGGTAGAAATTATTGATTATACACCAATCTCTGATTCTTGGCAAGATGCAATATCAGGTTGTGATGCTGTAGTCAATCTTGCTGGAGAACCCATCGGTGAGGGACGTTGGACAGCAGAACGCAAGCAGGAAATTCTCAACAGTCGCAAACTGACTACGCAAAAAATTGTCGAAGCGATCCAGATTGCTAACCCCAAGCCATCTGTATTAGTCAACGCTTCGGCTATTGGCTATTATGGCACCAGTGAAACCGCTACCTTTGACGAAACCAGCGCTTCTGGTAACGATTTTCTCGCTCAAGTCTGCCAAACTTGGGAAGCTGAAGCGAAAAAGGTAGAAGCATCTGGTGTGCGGTTAGTTATTCTGCGTTTCGGTATTGTTTTGGGAAACGGTGGTGCTTTAGGCAAAATGATTACCCCCTTCAAACTCTTTGCGGGTGGTCCCATTGGCAGCGGGAAGCAGTGGTTTTCGTGGATTCACTTAGACGATATTGTGAATTTAATACTGCAAGCTTTAAATAAATCAGAAATGCAAGGCGTATATAATGCCACTGCGCCTCATCCTGTCCGCATGTCAGAATTATCTCAGACTATGGGGCAAGTAATGAATCGTCCTTCTTGGTTGCCGGTTCCTAGTTTTGCGATCGAAGCTCTTTTAGGTGATGGAGCGATCGTAGTTCTCGAAGGTCAACAAGTCCAGCCCAAACGCACCTTAGAAACAGGTTTTGAGTACCAATATCCTAATTTAAAACCTGCCCTAGCACAAATCCTCAAATAAAGTTATTTCTTAATTCGTAGTGAGCGGTTTACCGCTCATACTTAGTTGAGTGTGTTAGCGCCATTCATTACGACACCGAAACTATATTTTTAGCTGGCTCCGACAGAAGCCCCACACTGCACCTGTACTCAGGTCAGTGTTCGGATGAATGACGGGGCAATGACGAATACACAGGCGTAGCGATAGTGAACGCAGTTCACTTAGCGATGTTGGTCGATGAGGAATTGCCTATCTCTGGAATTTTTAACGAGTCAATGAGGTCTTCAATAACGTGAGTCATTGTCGTATCTTTCATACTTGCATATGTTCATGATGGTGAACAACTTACCAAGCACTCCAACCCAAAGCATCTTAAGCGCCATAAGAAAAATCTAGCTCGTAAGCAGAAAAAGTTTGCTCGTAAAGTTAAAGGAAGCAATTCAAGAAACAAGTATAGAAAACTCGTAGCTAAAGTTCACGAACGAGTATCAAATTCCCGCCAGGACTTCTTGCATAAACTAAGCAGAAAACTGGTAAACGAAAGCCAAACTATCGTTGTAGAGAATCTCAACGTTAAGGGAATGATACGGAACAGGAAGCTATCAAAATCAATATCCGATGTGGGTTGGGGAATGTTTGTTAACTTCCTGGACTACAAGTTAAAAGCCAATGATGGACAACTTGTGCAGATTGGAAGGTTTTTTCCCAGTTCTAAAACGTGTTCATGCTGTGGTCACGTCCGCAAAGGAGTTAACGTTGGATATCCGTGAATGGGATTGTCCATCGTGCAATGCTCATCATGACCGTGATGGTAATGCAGCATTGAACATCAGGAAAGAAGGAATTCGGATATTATCTATGGACGGAGGGAAAGAGAGTTTTTGCTGATGGAGGCTGTGTAAGACCACCTACTCGTAAGGGCAAGGGGCAACGGTCACTGAATTCAGAAGCCCACACCGTACCCGCAAGGGTCGGTGTTGGGTAGTTCACTACGTTACAGACAATTGACAAAGCAGGATGGGGAAGCAAACCTCTCGCAGAATTCGACTGGGAGCAATTGTTTTGCATAAAAGCAGCGACAAAGGCTTTATCTTTGTGGCAGTTTTAAGGGAAGTGAGGGGCGAGGGGAGGGGTAGAGGCGCTGTAGAATAAAATTGAAAACAATATAGGGTAAAGATGGCAGCTAAGGATCTTTTCCATGAAGCGGTCAGGAAGGCATTGGAAAAGGAACAATGGGTGATTACCGACGACCCGCTAAAATTAGAAGTAGGAGGTGCAAAGTTTGAGATTGACTTGGGTGCCGAGCGTCTTCTAGCAGCAGAACGAGCGGGCGAGAAAATAGCCGTTGAAATCAAAACATTTTTAGGCGACTCGCCCATCACCGATTACCATGCAGCACTGGGGCAATTTCTTAACTATCGCCTTGCCCTAGAACTTAGGGAACCAGATCGCACCTTGCATTTAGCAATTCCAGTTGTCGTTCATCAAGCCTTCTTTCAACGGGAATTTGCTCAACTGTCAGTTGAACGATATCAAATTAAGCGGCTAATTTATAATCCAGTTCAAGAGGTGATTGTGCAGTGGATAAACTAGAACAGTATCGCCAGTGTATTCAAACCCTACTTAGCAAGTATGTTGCCACACCGATCGCCAACGGTGAAATTGAATCACAAACTGTTTTTGATCTGCAACAAGATCGCTATCAAGTGATGAATGTTGGCTGGGATGGCGATCGCCGCGTACATGGCTGTGTCTTACACTTAGACATCAAAAATGGCAAAATCTGGGTGCAACACAATACAACAGAATTGCGAATTGCTCATGAATTAGCTGCAATGGGAATTCCTAAAGAAGATATTGTGTTGGGCTTTCAAGCGCCTTATGCGCGGGAATACACCGGATTTGGCGTAGCGTAAACTTGCCGCTAACTACTGACTGGAGAGGAATTTTTTAGAAACCCAACTGATAATACCGCTCAGAATAGCACCACCCATGACGATGCCGATCGCTGGATTAAATACAGGTTGCCAAAGTTTATGCCATAAATCTAAACCCAGATTTACTCCAGCAGCATCACCAATCGCAGCGATCACCAACCACCCAAATCCTAAAAAAACCAAAAATACATCAGCCACCAAAATTAAGTTTAACCAGTTTAACAATTTATCTTTCATATAGGGATTGGGGAATGGGGAATGGGGAATGGGTAATGGGGAATGGGTAATGGGTAATGGGTAATGGGTAAATTACCAATTCGCAATTCGCAATTCGCAATTCGCTTTTTCCCAATTACCAATTCCCAATTACCAATTACCAATTACTCTGGAAACAGCCAGCTTTTAACTTTTAGCAAACTCTGCCAATCTGGTTTTCTGCTTAAACCGTCTTCAATGCTGCTTTTAATATCATCCCGCCATTCTGGGTTAACAAATATTAATTGTTGGGCAAAATCAATATGTTGCCTTAACCCTTTTTCACCTTTTTCCAGCATCGCTAAGGCAAGATTAATTCTTGCTTGTGCGTCTTGGGGATTTAATTTTACTGCTTTCTGGGCGGCTTTCTGAGCGGAGTTGGGTTTATTATCTAGCAGATACAACCACGCTAAACAAGTCCAAGCGGAACTACTTTTAGGAGCGCGATCGCATACTTCTTGAAATACAGGGATTAATTCATCCACTGATTCTCCAGCTTTATAGCGTTCTAAACCTGTATCAAACAGGGATTCAACTGTTTGAGTCATAAGTTATTAGTCAAGGTCAATGGTTAAGGGTCAAGGGTCAAAAGTCAATAGTTAAGGGTTAATGGTCAATGGTTAAGGGTTAATGGTCAATAATTAAGGGTTAATGGTCAATAGTCAAGGGTTAATGGTCAATGGTTAAGGGTTAATGGTCAATAGTCAAGGGTTAATGGTCAATGGTTAAGGGTTAATGGTCAATGGTTAAGGGTTAACAGTCAATAATTAAGTATCAATAGTCAAAAGTTAAGAGTCATAACTTAATTAGTCAATAGTTAAAAAACCTGATACTGTATACTTTTGACTTGGGAGTGTTGACTGTAAGACTATAAACTAAACGCCAAATGACTTACCGCAACCGCAGGTTTGATTGGCGTTGGGGTTAGTGAATTGGAAACCACCACCGATCATGGCATCGCTGTAATCAAGCATTAAGCCATAAAGATATAATAAGCTTTTGCGATCGCAAACAATTTTGAAGCCATCATAATCAAACATTTCATCTTGGGGGCTAATCTTACTAGCGTCTTCAAAATCCATCATGTAAGACATGCCAGAGCAGCCACCTTGACGCACTCCTACCCGCAAGCAGAGGTCTGCGCCTTGATTATCCCGCAACCTCTTGACTTGTCGCAATGCGGCTTCACTCAGTTGAATACCTCGTTGAGATACTTGTGCTTGTGTCATCTTTTCAACTCCTTTATGTGGTATAACCAGAACCTTGTCTGGGCAAGTTTATAAGTTGAAACCCCAAGCTCTCACGCCGAGGTCGTCCCTTGCTGTTTTTGTATTTATTCTAGCGGCATTGATGTCCCAGAGTACCAAATTGTAAATACTCCTTTAAAAGCCGCAAAAAGCAGCCAAAGATTTTTATTCTAGAATTGAGGGACTTGGTGTTTACAATTCGGTGTTTTTGAATAGCAGGCATGGTAGCCAGCAGCCTAACCCTTATAAAGGTGCAGCCGTGTTAATTAATTTGAGCGCTAACGCTCGCCATTTTCCTTAAGTTTACTTGCACATTGCTTGTTTTGACTCTTCTTTTACTTTATGACAAGTTTTAATCGCTCTACCAGTCGTCGGTTGCAGAAACTAATTCAAATTCCTTCTGTATGGGAGGGCGATCGCCGTCCGATGTCATCACCAACTAGAGATGACTCGGAGGAAAAAGGAGAATGCATTCTTTGGGTAGATGGCTCGCAAGGAATTGTGCGCGGGATGGATGTTGTCGATCCAGACACAGGTCCAGAGGCGATCGTTCGCACTCTCATGCGAGCAATGGAACATCCCCACAGTCCCGCAAAACCGGCTCGTCCCCAAAGAATAGTCGTCAGAGATCGCGAGATCCAATTTTACCTGCGCGGGGTACTGCAAGATTTGGATATAGCCATTGATTACGTACCCGAATTGCATTTAATTGATGAACTGTTTCGCGGATTTGCGGAAATTATTGATAGTCAAGTCCCCGAACTACCTCCACAGTATGCGTCAACCCTCCGCGATAAAGCATTGGCAATATGGCAAGCAGCTCCTTGGGAATTTTTAGAAGAACAACAAATCTTATCAATAGAAATTAATAAGTGGGATGTTGGTACACTTTATGCCTCAGTAATGGGAATGCTGGGGATGGAGTATGGAATTTTATTTTATCGCTCAGAGGATTCTCTCAAACGATTTCGCGCCACGGTTTTAAGAGATGATGAATCGCAAGAGCGTTTAGAAGAAGCTTTTCTCAAACAAGATTGTCTGTTTCTCACCTTTGAGCGTAACAACGCCATTGATGAAGATGAGGATGATGTTGACGATCTTGCAGATTTGCCGTTATCGGAAATTGACCCAACATTCGGCAATATCCACCCTTTAGAAGGACTGCGGTCTGTTTTGTATGAAGAAGAAGCACTGGTAGTCTTGATGGCTCTAGAAAGCTTCTCTCGCTTTATCCGCGACTATCGGCACCAGCTTATTGGAGAAACTTTCCTTTCCCTAAGCCGTCGCTATCGCATTACAGTGCCATCGGATGAATTAACTAAATCAGTTAATGTCACCGTTTCTACGATGCCGCAGTTAGCAGCCGAATTAGAGGAAATGGCAGGCTTTAGCAGCACTGAGGAAGGGGATTTTGCCAATAACCCGATGTTCCGCTCATTGCGAGATGACTTGATTCCGGAAGATTCTTTTCTCAGCTTGGGTGTAGTGTCTTGGGAAATGTTGGAGTATTTACGCAACGGTGTCACATACCATCAAGCGGGCGAAATTCAACAAGTAGGTGACGGATTGCCTGTGATTTTAATTCAGACTTCTCGTCCCAAGGCGAAGATTGTAATTGAAAGTGTTGAAGCAGCTGGGGGACTCAAAGCAATTTGTTTTAATCCCGGTGCCGATCCTTTTGATGGCGATCGCTACGACTTAGGGTTATTGCAAACTAACAATGGCGAATTATTCCTCTTTGGTGAGTTTTTAGACGATGACCCAATTCACGTAGAAGCACGGAGAAAATGGAATCAGCGGTGTAAAAATACTCAGGGTTACTGCGGCTTGATTATTGCCAAAGGACTTACAGGAGCTTCTCGCGGAAATCCTCAGTTGCGGGATATGATGGCTTTATTTGAAGCGCGATCGCTTTCGCCGAAAGAGTTAGGTATTGGCACTCTCCAACTGATGCCGCAGCTTCAATTTGAATGATTTTATATTTCATATCATGTACTTCTTAACATTAGACATTTGTTGGAAAACAATGTAGAGACGCGACCGGTCGCGTCTCTACAACAGTTGTGGACAACGCATAGTTCATTTTTACACAATACGAAAATCCCTGATAAGTTACTTTAACGCATCTCTCGCCAATCGCCTGAAGGTATAAATGCAGCCCAGTAATAAGGGTGCTGATATTCTTTACCTCGCAGCATCTCTAATTGCACTTGACGCAACGCTTCGCTACGTCCTTCTTTCTTCTCATTTTTACCTAATACCTTCTTGAAATAAGCAATCATCAAGTCTTTGGTTGCATCATCTGCTACTTTCCACAAGCTGATTACTTGGCTTTCCGAACCTGCAATGACCAAAGCGCGACGCAAACCATAGATACCTTCTTTCATAGTCTCTTTACCCAAACCTGTATCACAAGCTGACAATACCACTAATTTTGTACCGAGAAGGTTTAATGATGTGGTTTCTAAAGCTGTAAGGATACCATCTTGATTACCACCACCTTGGTAGTTTTTGAAACCAGCAAGAACTAAACCAGAAAGTAGAAGGGGATTATCTTGATAGGTGTTTTGGTTTTCTGTTGCTTTTGGGGAATTTTCAAAGAAACCATGTGTGGCAATTAAGAGAATTTCTGGACTTTTTAGTTGCTTAATTACACCTTCACTGGCTTGAGTACCTAATAACGGTTTAACTCCTAAAAGTTGAGAGATTGCTTCTGCTTCTTTTTTTGTACCGAGGAGAGGAGGAAAATTTCCATTTGATAAGTCAATTGAACGGGTATTATTTGGTTCAATTGCAACAACTTCTCCTTGTTTATCAAAGGATGGGTCAGCCATAATTACTGGTGGCTGTTTGCTGGGATATTGGTTTTGTAGTCGCAGTAAGTCGCGTCCAGAGGTGAGGTAAGTAAAGGAATAATTTTCTACGAGGTAGCGGTTGTTTTCGTCAACTAAGGCTTCAAAGGGAATGAGGTTGAGTGAAGCGTCAGGAGAAATTAAGATTTTACGTTTGTTCCCCAGGAGTTTACGGATGGGTTGCATGACGAGTTTATCAAGGTCACGTGCATATTCTTTTACTTGTTCGATGGAGTTTTTTTCGTCTCGTAGATAAAAGCGTAATAATTCTAAAGTTTTTTCTATTTCCTTTGCTTCCCCTAAGTCGATTGCTTTCGGTTGTTTATCAGTGGATGTGAGGATATAAGCTGCGTAGCGGGGTTTGCCAAAGCGTTGATTTTGCGTTGCTTTGGGGTTGAATGGTTGATAGCGTACTATTTCTACTAAAGCCGCATCAGCAGGAATTAATTTTTGAATGTCTTCTAAATTAATTGGTTTGGATAAATTAGCGAATTCAGCACTGCGACGACTTAATTCATCTTCTTTGAGTTTTAATTTTTCTTCCAAATCAGCTATGGAAAGTGTTTGCTTGTTATAAATTCGGCTTGCTAGTTGAGTGTAAATATCGGACAGTTCATCTATTAACTTTAAGCTGTCTTTATCATTTGTACGTTGGCGAAGAATTTGTAAGTTATTTGTCAGAACATCTAAAATCCGTCCTTTGCCTTGGAAAATGGTTGTGAGGGCTAAATTCGCAGCTTTGGGGTTGTTGGGTATCGAATTGAGATGTAGAGAGATAGTTGCGTTTGTAGTTCCAGATATGGTTGCCATATAATCACGTTTTTGGCGCTCAAATCCTACAGATAGATTGACAGCCAGGTTTTGTTCTTGTACTTGCGATCCTTGTTTTAGGAACTCTAGGGCGTTGGTAATGTTTCCTTGGCTTAAGTACAGTGCAGCCAAATTATTCAAACTATTTGCCACGCTAGGATGTTTGTTCCCCAAGATGCGTTTTCTCATTTCTAAAGCTTGTTGATGAAAGGGTTCGGCTTCTGAGTAAAGCCCTTGACTTTCATACAGTAATGCTAAATTATTCAAGCTAATTGCTACATAGGGATGTTCGTTACCCAGGATAAGTTTTATTATATCCAGGGCTTGTTTATAAAAGAGTTCGGCTTCTGAGTAACGTCCTTGATTTTGATAAAGTCCAGCCAAATTATTCAAGCTATTTGCCACATCGGGATGTTCATTACCCAGGATACGTTTTCTCATCTCTAGAGCTTGTTTATAAAACTTTTCGACTTCTGAGTAACGTCCTTGAGTGAAGTACAGCAATGCTAAATTATTCAAGCTATTTGCCACATCGGGATGTTCATTACCCAGGATACGTTTTCTCATCTCTAGAGCTTGTTCATAAAACAGTTTGGCTTCTGAATAACGTCCTTGTTTTTGAAAAAGTCCAGCCAAATTATTCAAGCTAGTTGCTACATCGGGATGTTCGTTACCCAGGATGCGTTTTCTCATTTCCAGAGCTTGTTTATAAAAGGGTTCAGCTTCTGAGTAACGTCCTTGACTTTCATACACTAATGCCAAATTATTCAAGCTATTTGCCACATCGGGATGTTCGTTACCCAAGATGCGTTTTCTCATCTCCAGAGCTTGTTTATAAAAGGGTTCAGCTTCTGAGTAACGTCCTTGAGTGAAGTACAGTGTAGCCATATTATTCAAGCTAGCTGCCACATCGGGATGTTCGTTACCCAAGATGCGTTTTCTCATCTCCAGAGCTTGTTTATAAAAGGGTTCAGCTTCTGAGTAACGTCCTTGAGTGAAGTACAGTGTAGCCATATTATTCAAGCTAGCTGCTACATAGGGATGTTTGTTACCCAGGATCTTTTGTATCATCTCTAGAGCTTGTTTATAAAAGGGTTCAGCTTCTGAGTAACGTCCTTGATTTAGATAAAGTCCAGCCAAATTATTCAAGCTAGTTGCCACATCGGGATGTTCTTTCCCCAGCAGACGTTTTCTCATCTCTAGAGCTTGCTTAAAAAGGGATTCGACTTCTGAATAACGTCCTTGACTCAAGTACAGTAATGCCAAATTATTCAAGCTATTTGCCACATCGGGATGTTCGTTACCCAGGATACGTTTTCTCATCTCCAGAGCTTGTTTAAATTGTAGCTAGAGCCACGCATCATTAAATTTTTAGGTCTACGTCTACCAATATCACAAGCTCTCCAATTATTTGCACTCAATCCAATAGCGACTGCTGCTATCCTCTGACTTGATGAGCCATGATGATCCCGATCCCATGCGGGTAAAGAATCTCCCAACTGATAGACTAATGCACCAATTTCTTTTATATCTTTTTTATCAAACACAATATTTGGAACTGCATTCATATATAGCCCTGCTAAACAATCAGCTTGCAGTTCTGTTACTACACCACCAGCATTGTTAAAGTTGAAAGCATTTTGCATTGCATGAGCATATTCATGTCCGATGATATAGGCTAGTGCAGCATCGCCACCGTCACGATATGCCTTTTGAACCATATCAGTACTAATGTAAATAGAGTGGTCTATCTTGCAATAAAATGCATTTCCCGATAGCATGGGACCACAACCAGTTCTCACACCTGGTCTAATTGGTCTATACACTCTGGGTACAGCTCTACCACTATGAATATAGGCAACACCAGTGTACATAGATTGAATTACAGTATCAGGATCTAACTCTTGAGCTATTGATTTAGACAAGGATAAAAGTTGGAGCGAAATAGTAGAGATAAAAAAGGCTAAAACTCCAAGCAAATATTTCTTCGTAATCATTGCAATAATCTCCTCTAAAAATTTTCGACGAAATCTAAAAAATACAAACTGAACATATTAGCTTCTGAACTTTGTTATCCCTAAACCCTCCCTTTGAGGTCATCAACCTTCTCTTGCAACTCCTGCACCCTCGCTACATCACCCAACCCCCGATAGTCAACCTGCGATGCTTGATACCACCGCAAAGCATCCTGTAACTTGTCGAGAGAAAAATCCACTCCCCCCAAACTCGCTTGAATTATTGCTTGTGCTTCCAAATTTTTCTCAGTCTGCGCCAACTTCAACGCAGTCAAATATCGTTCCCGCGCTAACAAATTTAACTCTACTTGCTGGTAAATACTACCCAAAAGTTGATAAACCGCACTGCTGCGACTACCTTTTTTAACTAATTCTTCCAATAAATCAATAGCATCCGCATTCAAATTATTACTGCGGTACAAATGCGCTAACGCTAAAACATTCCCCTCACTCTTTAAACCTTGCTGCAACTGGGCGATTTCCGCTTTTACCCGTTTACTATCCGCTTCACTCATGACGGTGAAACTCGCATTATCTTTATTTTCCGTAGTTACACCATTATCAGCAGTCACAGTTAGCCAATAAGTATACCCAGGTTTAAGAGGTTCTTTACCCGAATAAACTACCTGTGGTTGATTTACCTCAGTTCGCCAATCTACACCCCTTCCAAATAAACGCACTTGATACTTAGTTGCACCTGCTACTGCATTCCAACGCAGTTTTGGCTGACTTGTCAAAATACTACTACTACGCGGACTAATCAAGTAAGGTATTGTCGGGTCATTTCCTGCACGCGTAAAACTGGTAGAACTATCGATTCTTCTGATAACGGTTCTATTGGAGGGACAACCTTGGGAAATAGAAGATTCACCAGGAGAACGTACATTCCAAATAGATAAATTAGTACAAAATACTTTTGCGGATGCACCTTTTGTTAATCGTAATTTATCCGAGGAATTAACTAACGTACCCACGTTTACAGGTTTATATCCAGTCCAGCGAGGACGCTTGATTTCAACATTTCCACTTATAGCAAATATAAAATTTAAACCATTTGTATTACTCAAAGCTGGTGTTGCGAATACAGTTAAACCAAAAGTAAAAAGTGTAGTAATAGCGACAATATTTTTATTCATTTTATTTCTTACCCTTACGTATTTTTTGAAGAGCAATATACTACCACCCATCCTCATCTGGATTACTTACAGAACCCAAATCAACACATTTTTGCCAATGTGACAAAGCCTGTGTATTTGATGCTTTCTGCTTCTCCAATACCTGTGCCATCAAACAATGTGCTGCACCAGAGTTATGAATATACTTGCTAGTATCAGGATTTTCACTAATATCAATAGCTGTTTTAAGATGTAAAATTGCTTCATCATATCTAGCTTGTTGAAGTCTCACCCAGCCGAGGAAGCTAAAAGATTTAAACCCAGCTTCGTCTCTTGATGGTATTGCTTAGGAATCTTCCTACCCAGTATCGGAATTTTCTTATCGAGTAATTTGGTAAACCCTTCCTCTCCAACTTTGGTGATTTCGCTACTTGCCTGTAGTAAAGTTAGGATACTGGGTACAGCCACAGCCGCAACACCGATAAATCCCACTCCCCCACCACTCAAAAAACGAGTAGCAATATTTACTAGTAAACTGATATTTGCAGCCCAACTAGCAAGCGAGAGTATTTTCCACAACCAATCCAAACTATCCCAAGCATGAGGTGCAATACTTTCCAACCTCCACCACCAAGCTTCAGCAGGAGGATGAACGCTCTCACGCCAATTTTCCCATGTGTCAGCTTGAATAACTTTGGTAATTGCTTCCGCGTTTTTCCTTAGTTCAGCATCTGATAAAATTAATTTGTTTAAGCTGCTATTAGGAATGTGTTTTGGTTCCTTTAAAGCTACTTGCACGGCATCCCGTGCATGTAGAACACCCAAAACCTGCTCAACTTCAATATTTGAGCCATCTAAACTCTTAATTGCTGCTTCATAACGCTCAAGTGTCGTATCTAGCTGGGTGTTTATCATCTCATCGACCTAAGGATAAATACTGGCATAATACTTAAACTCATCAAGAGCCTCTAAGGGTTTTCCGGATATTTGTTTTTACTTAGCTAAAAAAACATACTGATTATCGCTCTTCTATGACTCTGGGCAGAGAATAATCTCATGAAGCCCCGACGATTAAAATCGCGCGCCAGGTGCTTCAACGCGACGGCACTTCCTTCAAGTCGGCAAAGCCGCCCAACGGAGTGCCTTGGGAACCCGCGCAACGCACTGGCTTGGCTACACAAACAAAGTCCGCCTGCGCGGACTAACCTGAAAATAGGGTTTTAAATTTAATCTGGCGAGAGTAATAAAACAGCGTTATTCCGGGATAGAAAAGCATTGCCGTTTATCTAAATAAAACAAAAATCCCACCCCCTTCAAAGAGGTGGGAGCGTCAATCAATTACATCAGTTTCGCTAGTAGTCCACTAAAGAAACTTTGCTGGGTTTATGGTAAAAAAATAAAGTTATTTTCTCCCCTTGTCTTCTTCGGTCATCAAGCCGTTTTCCCATCCTGCTGCGACCTAAGTTGTGCCTCTGGTTGAATTGAGCCAGCAGGTAAAGCTTCACGTCTGGCTCCTGACGCTCCATTGTGATTTGGGGTTTCTGGAGGGTTCGAGCCTCCTGGTGGACGCTTGCGAGAAAATATAGCGGCTTCCGCACTCTTAACCAAGATGTACAGAATAGGCACTAAAAACAAACTTAAAAAGGTTGCCAGCAGCAGTCCCCCAAAAAGCGCTGTCCCCAAAGACCAACGGCTACTGGCTCCAGCACCCTCAGAGAGAACCAAAGGTAAAAATCCTAACAGCGCGGCAAAAGAAGTCATTAAAATTGGTCGCAAACGTTCTTCCCCCGCTTTCACCGCTGCTCGTGTGATACTCATACCCTCCTCAAGTAGCTGATTGGCAAATTCCACCACCAAAATCGCGTTCTTCGCTGCCAAACCAATCAGAGTTACCAAACCTACTTGGCAATAGATATCATCTACCACTTTGGGAAAGAGGCTATCTGTCATAAAAACATTCGAGCGCAGCCAAATTGCCGTCATCGCTCCCAAGATGGCTAAGGGAACCGTCAGCAAAATAATGATCGGGTCAATGTAACTTTCGTACTGAGCTGATAGCACCAGAAAGACAATAACGATCGCTAAAGCAAAAATCAGCGCTGTGGCTCCTCCAGAAGTCTTTTCTTGCAGATAAGTCCCCGTCCACTCGTAACCAAAACCTTGGGGTAAAACCTCTTTTGCTACTTCCTCCATCGCTTTAATCGCTTCTCCAGAACTCGCACCAGGAGCCGGAGCGCCCTGAATTTTGATCGATCTATACAAGTTATAATGCGTGATGGTTTTCGGTCCCACAAAGGGGGTAACTTGCACCAAATTGCTCAGAGGAATCATTGCCCCATTTCTAGAGCGAACATACAGCTTGCCAATATCATCAGGATTAGAGCGGAAAATCCCATCTGCCTGGATATATACCCGATACTGTCGCTGTCCCTGCACAAAGTCATTTACATATTGTGACCCTAAATAACTTTGCAACGCTCCAAAAATTTGGTTGATATCTACGTTAAGAGCTTTCGCTTGGTTGCGGTTCACCTGAATTTGAAATTGGGGAGTATTTGCAGTGAACTGAGTAAAAACTCGTTGCAAAACAGGCTTTTTATTCGCTGCCGCAATAACCTTTTGAGCATTCTCAACTAAGGTTTCAATGGGAGCGCTCCCGGTTCGGTCTTGAACGATAAACTCAAAACCACCCGTACTACTCAACCCTCGAACCGGTGGAGCATTCACCGCAATTACTCTGGCTTCTGTAATCGTTGATAGCTTTTTGTTCAGGTTTTGAAGTATTCCGTAGACAGACTGAGATTCTTCAGTTCTTTCTTTCCAGGGTTTCAAGTTGGCAAACGCAATTCCTAAATTAGAAGCATTTCCATCGAAACCAAAGCCAGAAATCATAAAACTAGCTCTCACCTGCGGAACCGATGTAACTTCTTTCGCAACCCGCTCCATAATAGATTCGGTGTACTTCAAAGAAACCCCATCCGGAGCCTGAACAATCACAAAGAAGTAACCCTGATCTTCCTCTGGAATAAATCCGGTAGGCACTGCTTTGTACATGAAAACCGTTGCCGCTAAACCAGCGAGAAAAACTCCAATGACAATCGGCTTGATATGGGTGAGGTAGCTAACAAACCGGACATATCGACGCGTGAACCAAGCAAATCCGCGATTAAACAGCCCAAAGAACCACCCTAAAGGTCCCCGTCCAGGTTGAGCTGGGCGCATCAGGATAGCTGCCATACTGGGAGAGAAGGTTAAGGCATTGAAAGTCGAGATAGCGATCGAGCAAGCAACAGTTAACGCGAATTGTTTGTAGACAATACCAGTGGTTCCCGGAACAAAGGCAACGGGAATAAACACCGCCATCAGTACAAGTGAGGTGGCAATAATTGCTCCAGTTAACTCCTTCATTGCCTCCACAGCTGCCTCAAAGGGCTTCATGCCCTGCTCCAGCTTAACTGCAACTGCCTCTACTACAATAATCGCGTCATCGACAACGATACCGATCGCCAGAACGAAACCAAATAACGTCAGTGTATTGATCTGAAATCCTAAAACCAACAAAGCCGCACATGTCCCAACCAGAGAAACGGGAATCGCAACTGTAGGAATAATCGTAGTCCGCCAATCTTGCAAAAAGACAAAAATCACCAAGACTACCAGGATAACCGCCTCAACCAAGGTGTGCAGCACCTCTTCTAAGGAAATTTCCACAAACGGAGTAGTATCAAATGCAACTTGTGCCTTCAGTCCAGGTGGAAAACTCTTCGTTAACTCTGTTATCCGCTCCTCAACAGCATGGGCAACTTGTAAAGCATTACTACCCGGAAGTTGATATATCCCCAAACCTACGGCTGCCTTCGGATTATTCCCTGGTAAGGTAAATTTAGCATCAGCAAGATAGTTCTCTGCCCCTAGTTCAACTCGACCCACATCTCTGACTTTAACTAAGGTGCTACTGCTGGGATTGGTGCTATTGCCAATTTGACCCACCTTTAGTATCATATCTTCAAATTCAGCCACATCTTTGAATCGACTACTTGCCCGTAAAGCAAATTCAAAGCTCTGATTATCTGGTGCTGGTTCTTTACCAATTGCCCCTGCACCTACCTGAATATTCTGTTCTTGAAGGGCAGTTGCTACATCTTGCGGTGTCAGTTGATGTTGAGCAAGTTTGTTAGGATCGAGCCAGAGACGCATGGCATATTTGCGCTCTCCAAAAACCCTGGCACTTCCGACACCAGGAATCCGTTTGACTTGATCGAGAATAAGCAAATCAACATAGTTACTAATAAAAATGTTGTCATACTCATTATTTTCTGCGTAGAACCCATAAACCAAAAGCAGACTGCTCGATGCCGTTTCCACATTAACACCGGTTCGTTGAACAGTCTCTGGCAATTGAGGTTCAGCCAGAGCTTGTTTATTTTGAACGTTGACTTGAGCAATATCGGGATTAACATTAGTTGGAAACGAGACAGTTATACTGCTAGCACCATCATTACCCGTGTTAGAAGACATGTAAGACACGTCTTTAACGCCATTAATTTGTCGTTCAATAATGTTGGTAACAGTATTTTCTGTTGTTTGAGCATCTGCACCAATATTGTTGGAGGTAACGGTGATTTGCACCGGCGCGAGGTCTGGTAGCTGAGAAATAGGCAGGATCGGAATACAGATGCTTCCCAGCAGCAAAATGATGATTGTACAGACGGTCGTCAGGACTGGACGTCTGATAAAAGTATTGACAAACATAAGCTATTAAAATAGGGCATGGGGCATTTAAAGAGGGGTAAAGGCAAAAGGAAAAAAGGGGAAAGGTAAGAAATAATATGCGCGAATTATTTGGAATCACTCTTTATTTTCTACACATGAGTCCCTTTTCCCTTTTCCCCCTCTTCCTTGGGCATTGGGGAGCCAGTGCGTTGGAAAGGCTCTGCCGACTTGAAGCATAGCCGCGTCATGGGGCATGGGGCATGGGGCTAGAGAAAATTAATTTTCATACGTGCGTTGTGGGTTGCCAATTTGATCATTGTCTAGCTAAAAGATTGAAGAAAACAATTAGAATAGGACTTACGCAAAAACTCTCTCGCTACTCTTATTCTCTGTGTCCTCTGTGCCCTCTGCGGTTCGTTTTTTCATTCTTCTGCGTAAGTCCTATAGAAATTAAAAACGCTTTTTCTCAATTCTTAATTGACTCTAATTGCTCGTTTCCTCACCCGCAGGCTTGATAGCAGCGCCATTTGTTAAGCTGAGAATGCCGGAAACAACGATTTTTTCACCAACCTTCAATCCTTCAATAACTTGATAATTATTCCCCTCAATAGCTCCTAACTTCACGGGCTTTTGTTGAGCCACTAAAGCCGGCATTCCTGGTGTGGGATTTTCCACCGCTTGAGCCACAAATACAAAAGTCTCTCCACCGATACGAGAGATTGCTGTAACTGGAATTAAGATTCCTGGACGCTGATCCCAGATGACTCTGGTTGGTACTGACTGACGATTGAGCAGGGGTCCACCACCATTGGTAAAAATGGCTTTAGCTAAAACTGTCTGCGAATCTGCACTAGCATTTGGAGAGATAAAGCTTATTCTACCGCCTGCTGTTGGTTTGCGTTGGGCATCCAGCATTTGTACTGGTAATCCCAAGCGCAACTGTTTGGCTTGGTCGAGAGGAACGTTTATATTTAATTCCAAAGAGTCGTTTTTGGTAAGTGTGGTGAGTTCGTCTCCTTTGCCTACATAGTCTCCCACTTTTACGGGGATGTCGCCAATTACGCCTGTGAAAGGAGCGAGAACTCTTGTATATTGGAGTTGGGCTTGTGCCGCTTGCACTTGACCTACCCCTTGAGTAACTTGCGATCGCGCTTGGGCAATTTCTTCAGTACGCGGTCCGTTCTCCAACTGCGTCAAATTTTGCTTTTCTTGTTCAACGGCTGCGGTTAACTCGCTAATATCAGAGCTTCTACTTTTGCGAAGTTGCTCTAGCTTTCTTTGAGCCTCTCGCAGTCTAGCTTCAGCGCTTCGTTGTTCTTGCAGATATCCTTCTAGCTGATCTTGAGAAACCGCACCCTCTGTTCTTAATTGTTGGTATCGCTTGCCCCGTGACTGTGCCAATACGACATCGGCTTTAGCTGCTTCAATTTGCGCTTGAGCCTGAGCAATTTCTTCTGGTTGCGCTCCTGCTTGGGCATCTGCGAGACGAGCTTGTGCTTGAGCTAACCTGGCTCTGCCTTGGGCAATTTCTTCAGTGCGCGTACCGGCTTTTAGCTGGGCAAGACGTGCATTGGATTGTTCTAGTGTTCCTTTTGCTTGTAGTAGTAGAGCTTCCGCATCATCGCTTTGCAGGCGAATTATTACTTGCCCAGCTCTTGTGCGATCGCCTTCTTTAACTAAAATCTGACTTACTCGCCCTTCAATCTCTGGCTTTAATGTTACTGAGCGTGCAGCCTCTAAAAAGCCAATAAATTCCGAACTCTGCCGTATAGTTCCCGTTTCTACAGTGGCTAGCTTGACAGGAACTGCCGGAGGTTTACCAGCCGTTGCCGCAGAACCTGCACCTGCATTATCGCCACGATGCCACCAACGCCAACCTAAACCCGCACCTCCAATAATTATAAGGATAATTCCCAATATCATGAGCCAATTTCGCTTTTTACGTGGCTGCAAAAGTTGCTCTTGTGCTATGGACTCTTGTTGAGCTTGACTCGAATCAGTTACAGTAACCTGTTGTGTTTCTACGGGTACAGAAGACTCAGGTAAATTAGATTGGGACATCGTTGTTTTCTCTTCTTTTACTTAGACTTGGCAATCTGGCTTTAGCTGAAAAACCTGTGTTTCCATGATTTTCCCGCCATTTTTTGTCTACGTAAGTTTCGTATATTTGTGTTTTGTAAACCCTATATTTCTAGTTACAAAAAACTCGAATTAATGCCTTTCTTGTTTTTTGAGAGAGAAATTATCTGTATTGATTGGTATAATGCTAATACCACGAACAAACAAATCAACGCAAGCATCGATGTAGCATTCACGGTTATAGCTTACTGTAGTTGGGGTAGCAGTGCGACGCAACATTCCAGAAAGCAGCATACCTGTAAACATATCTACAGCCACTTCTACATCTATCTCTGGACGTACTGTGCCGTTTTTTTGATTCTTCTGCAAGTATGCAATTAACTTTCTATACAGCGATTCAGCAGCATCATGTAATATTTGACAAGCAGCATTAGGATGTCGCTTCGCTTCCCCAATAAATGTCCGAATTAAACCTTCATGTTCCTCCAACATCTGATTGAATAGTGTTGCATAATGTCTTAAGTCGATGAGTAGATCCTGAGTCCATTCGTCCTCATTGGCTAAGGCTTCAGCCTGTAAAGCTATCATTTGCTGGATCACGGCTGCTAGTAGTTGCTCTTTGTTTTGAAAATGACGAAACAAAGTTACTTCGTTTACCTTTGCAACACGCGCAATCTCACGGGTTGTCGCTCCAGATAAACCTTCAAGAGCAAATACCTCAGTAGCTGCTTTAATCAATCGCGCACGAGTTTGGGCTGTCTTTGATGCAAAATTCTCCACAAAACGAATGCAAGTAATTACTTGCCTATATTATAAGCAGATACAGGTAAATATTTGTCAGCATTAGATATTGACAATGGAGAATGGGGCATCGGGCATCGGGCATCGGGCATCGGGCATCGGGCATCGGGCATCGGGCATCGTCCAAGTGAAATTCTGAAACTTCTTTTTATTCCCCTTGTCCCCTTGTCCCCTTTCCCCTTTCAAGAATGCCCATTGCCCATTGCCCCATGCCCATTGCCCATTGCCCCATGCCATTGCCCAGTCACTGCGTATGAGAAACACAGCTACAATGAAAGTAGTTAGACTTTATTGAGATTTGTAAATTAGGGATAAGCTGTTGTCATGGCTCCCGCTGTTTTAATTCAAAACCTACAAAAGCGCTACGGCACGGTTGAAGCCGTCAAAGATGTCTCCTTTCAGGTAGAGCCAGGAGAAATCTTTGGTTTACTCGGTCCCAACGGAGCCGGGAAAACAACTACTTTGCGTACCTTATGTACTCTTACCACACCAGATGCTGGCAAAATTGAAGTATCTGGTATTTCTGTGTTAGACAATCCGAAAGCTGTAAGACAAAGATTAGGCTATGTAGCGCAGGAAGTTGCTCCAGATAAAGTGCTGACAGGACGAGAACTGCTGCAACTGCAAGCGGCACTTTATCACTTACCTGGCAAGATAATAAAGGAGCGGGTAAATACGATGTTAGATTTACTCGGTTTGCAGGAATACGCCAATAAAAAGACAGGAACATACTCTGGCGGTTTACGCAAGCGTCTCGATTTGGCTGCTGGATTACTTCATGCACCGGATGTTTTAGTTTTAGATGAACCAACGGTAGGACTTGACATAGATAGCCGTTTTGTGGTATGGGATTTTTTACGGAAGTTGCGTGCGGCTGGAACAACAGTATTAATTACCAGCCATTATTTAGAAGAAATTGACGCGCTAGCCGATCGCGTGGCAATTATTGATCGCGGTGTTGTAATTGCCGCCGGCACACCATCAGAGTTGAAAGATAAATTAGGGGGCGATCGCATTACTTTGCGAATCCGCGAATTTTCTCCACAAGAAGAAGCAGAAGAAGCCAAAAACCTCTTGCAATCTTTGCCTTTTGTCCAAGAAGTCATCATCAACAGCGCACAAGGTAATTCCCTCAACTTGGTGGTAACACAGCAAAACGATGCTTTAATTACCATCCAACAAAAGCTGAATTCCGCAGGCTTACCGATGTTTGGTATCGCCCAATCTCGCCCTAGTTTAGATGATGTTTACCTCGCTGCCACAGGACGCACATTGATGGATGCAGAACTAGCTGCCGCAGCAAATCGCGATCCGAAAGCAGAAAAGAAACAAAATATGAGATAGGGAATGGGGCATTGGGCAATGGGCATGGGGCATGGGGGAGGCAGTGCGGTGAGGCAGCCCCCGTCTTGGCGGTTCCCGTCGATGGGGGACTGCCGAACCCGTAAGGGTCTTGGTGTCGGACCTGCGTGGAGCACCTGCCGTCATGGGACATGGGGCATGGAAAGAATTGTATTAGAACGCGCACCCGCGTAAAGCCGCTTCTTTAATGCCCAATGCCCATTGCCTATTGCCCATTGCCCATTGCCCATTGCCCATTGCCCATTGCCCAATCCAAAATCTAAAATCCAAAATCGATATGAGTGTTACTCCTAAATCTGATATAAGTTGGCAACAACTAGCATCGCCGTCAATTAAGGCTGATGCTACTCCTAATTTTTTCGGTGAATTGGTGCAAGAGACGCTTGCTTTGACTCGTCGCTTGTTTATTCAGTTGCAGCGTCGTCCGTCAACGCTGATTGCCGGAATTATTCAGCCGGTGATGTGGTTGGTGCTGTTTGGTGCTTTATTTCAAAACGCACCAAAAGGTCTATTTGGCAATACGACAAATTACGGTCAATTTTTAAGTGCAGGGGTAATTGTTTTTACTGCATTTGCCGGAGCGCTGAATGCGGGTTTGCCGGTGATGTTTGACCGAGAATTCGGCTTTTTGAATCGCTTACTCGTGGCGCCTTTGGCTTCGCGGTTTTCGATTGTGTTGGCTTCGGCAATCTTTATTATTAGCCAAAGTTTGCTGCAAGCGGCGGTGATTGTGACGGCGGCGGCGTTTTTGGGCGCGGGGCTGCCGGATGTAGCTGGTTTGAGTGCGATCGCCTTAATTGTCTTTCTCTTAGCTTTGGGCGTGACTGCTATCTCCCTCGGTTTGGCTTTTGCATTACCGGGACACATCGAACTGATTGCGGTAATTTTTGTCACTAACCTGCCGTTATTGTTCGCTAGCACCGCCTTGGCTCCTTTATCCTTTATGCCTAAGTGGTTGCAAATTGTCGCTACCCTTAATCCTCTCAGTTATGCGATCGAACCAATTCGCTACCTTTATCTCCACAGCGATTGGGGACTGGGTAGTGTAGTCATGCAAGCTCCTTGGGGTGCAGTTACCTTTGGTGAATCCTTGCTGATATTGTTAGGCTTTGCTGTTGTCGCCTTATTGAGCATTCAACCCCAATTGCGCCGCACTCTTGCTTAAGATGAAAGCATAATTGATGTGGAAATATTTTCAATGAGGGGCAAAACTGCATGAAAATCTCATTTTTACCGCTTACCAAACTCGTTATTCTGACTGTGGCTGGAATTGGCGTTACTTCCTTGATAATGCCTAAACCCAGCTTGGCTCAAACCGGTTCGATTAACGATCCGCAAAACGTCGATCCACTAAACAGTACCGATCCTTTATCTCGCAGCAATACTGAGCAAAATCCTTTTAGTTTGTTTCAGTTGATTCATAACGCTAATTTTGGCGGGTTGAACCCGGACTTTGCCAGAGAACAAAACCAACAACTGGATACAGCAGCGTTAGATTTTAAAAAAAGACAACAACAGCTACTTCAAGGTAAACAGCAGCCAATCAACCCAAGCGTAGGGGTAGCACCGGTGATTAGACCACCTGCAATAACACCCCAGTCAGGTAAGTGATACGATGTCATGCTGGAACCGTCACAAGAGACGTTCCGTCGTCACGTCTCTACGGAAGATGTGTATGATTTGCCAGACATGATATATACCAAAAAAAGACAAAAGGTAAAACTACTTTTACCTTTTGCCTTTTACCTTGTTTGAGTCTTGGCTATAGCCCAAGAGCAGTTAATACATCGCTGGCATGGGTGGCTGTGCTGACATTAGCATCAACGTGGGTGATTTTACCGTTAGGGTCAATCACATAGGTGACGCGCTTGGCATAACCGCCGCCATCAACATCGTAAGCTTGGATTAGGCTTTTGTCTTTGTCAGCTAAAAGGGGAAAATTGAGATTAAATTTTTGGGTAAACGCTTGATGAGAAACTTCATCATCAGCGCTGACACCCAACACGACGACATTTTTACCTTGATATTGAGCTTGAGCATCCCGGAAGCTACAGGCTTGTTTGGTGCAGCCTGGGGTGTCATCTTTGGGGTAGAAATACAGAACTACCGTCTTACCTGCAAAATCAGATAAAGAAACGGTGTTGCCGTTGGTGTCTTTGGCAGTAAATGCAGGTGCATCCGTACCAACTGCTAGAGGCATACTTGACCTTTCCTATTTGTTGATTGTTGGTGCATCTGAGATTTTACAGTAATTTACAATCATTATGTGACGCATCGAAAATAATTGGTGCGAAAACAGACAAATCCTTTTATCTTCGGTGAAAAACTCAAATACAATATGCCTGCGGTAGATTTGCAAAGCCAGAATAGTTTTCTTTATCCTGCCAACACAGTAGAACGAGCGGAGCGATCGCTTGTTTGTTCTCCCTTCAATCTGTGTTTATTTATAGCCATGCGTCATCAGAGTGTACCAGTGGGTGCGATCGCCCTTGATTCTGGTGTCAAAAGTGGCTACACCAAACGTCTTTTGTCAGAATTAGCATGTGATAACGCCTTAGATTGGCTAATTCAAGTCGGTATATTGCGACGCGAAGTCGATGGTCAGGGAATTACAGATAGTTTTCGCCTCACTCCCCTTGGTCGGCAAGTAATAGAAAAACTACAACTTTACCCAAAACGTTCTGCTTCATGGCGCGATCGCCTTTACGATTTTCTAACTCGCACTTTTAGACTACCTTTTTAGATTTTAAAGATAAAGAGTTAGCATTAGGGAACCAAAGGGAACAATATATACGGAAGTCTCATCCCCCCTTTATGAAGTCTTTACTATAGCTTAGGGACTGGGGAGACAACGGGGACAAGGGGCGACGGGCGTGGGGACAAGGGGACAATAAGAATAATTCTTTCTCTCCCTCTCCCCATCCCCCCCTCTCCCCATCCCCCCCTCTCCCCATCCCCCCCTCTCCCTAGTCCCCCTTCCCCTTAAAATTCAGCCCTTATCTTGAAAAATCGCAATATTTATGAAATCAATTATGGTAGTGGGGACAACATCCCACGCAGGGAAATCACTGATAACCGCAGCTATTTGTCGCATTTTAGCGCGGCGTGGTTGGCGAGTGGCTCCCTTTAAAGGTCAAAATATGGCTTTAAATTCTTATGTCACCGCTAATGGAGGTGAAATGGGTTACGCGCAAGCGGTACAAGCTTGGGCTGCGGGAATCGTCCCTTGGATAGAAATGAACCCAATTTTACTCAAACCCCAAGGAGATATGACCTCCCAGGTAATTATTAAGGGTAAGCCTGTAGGCAAAGTGGGTGCCGCAGAGTACTACGAGCAATATTTTGAACTGGGTTGGCGAGCAATTGAAGAATCGCTTCAGCATTTAGGAACAGAGTTTGATATGCTGGTTTGCGAGGGTGCCGGTAGTCCGGCAGAAATTAATCTCAAGCACCGCGACTTGACAAATATGCGGGTAGCGAAACATTTGAATGCAGCCACGCTACTGGTAGTTGATATTGACCGGGGTGGTGCTTTTGCCCATGTTGTGGGAACCTTGGAATTACTAGACCCAGAGGAACGCGCTTTAATTCGCGGTGTAGTAATTAACAAGTTTCGCGGACAGCGATCGCTCTTGGAACCGGGAATCAAATGGTTAGAAGAACGTACTGGTATTCCCGTTGTCGGTGTTATTCCTTATTTAGAACATCTGTTTCCGGCGGAAGACTCGCTTGACCTGCTGGATCGTAAATCTAGCAAAAACATCAACGAGCTTAATATTGCCGTTATTCGCTTACCGAGAATTGCCAATTTTACCGACTTTGACCCCTTGGAATCAGAATCCTCAGTTGCGCTAAAATACTTAAGCCCCAAGCAAGATTTAGGACATCCAGATGCCGTAATTCTTCCTGGAACAAAAACCACAATTCCCGACTTGCTATTATTGCAAAAAAGTGGTATGGCTGAAGCAATTCAACATTATGCCGCATCTGGTGGTACAGTTTTGGGTATTTGCGGGGGGTATCAAATGCTCGGTCAAATGATAGCCGATCCTGAGGGGATAGAAGGACAAGCTGGTAGATATCAGGGTTTGAATTTATTACCGATAAAAACGGTGATTACCGGACAGAAAATCGCCCGTCAGCGCCAAGTTAGCTCGAATTTTCCGCAAATGGGCTTGCCGGTAAATGGCTTTGAAATTCACCAAGGGCGATCGCGCATCGAAATGCCAGGAACAGATTCCAAAGCTTTCCAACCTTTATTTGACGATGTTAATTTAGGCTTGGTAGATAGTTGCCAATCAGTTTGGGGTACTTATCTCCACGGCATTTTTGACAATGGTCCCTGGCGTCGCGCTTGGTTAAATCGCCTGCGTCAACAGCGCGGTTTAAAATCTCTACCTACGGGCGTTGCCAACTACCGCGAAGAGCGAGAAAATGTCTTAGACTCTCTTGCCACGGAAATAGAACGCCATTTAGACTTAACTCCATTTTTGTCTCAGTAGTATAAGTGTTTTATGAGTGTCCGCATCCGCTTTTTACCAGATGATGTCACGGTTGATGCCGAAGTGGGAGAATCTCTGCTGGATGTCGCAGATCGAGCCGGAATATTCATTCCCACCGGTTGTTTAATGGGGTCGTGTCATGCTTGCAGTGTGGAATTAGATGATGGCGATATCATCCGCGCTTGTATTACCTCAGTACCGCCAAAAGATGAGGAGTTGACGATTAATTTGTTTAGCGATCCAACTTGGTAATGGCGTTTATTGGAGAAATCACAACAACTTTCCATAACCGAAGTGAATCTTGCTGAATTAGTACGGATTTTAATTATTCTCCTGCTCATTGCCACTGGTGTAGCCCTGCTATCCCGTCGGTTGCGAATCCCTTATGTCACGGGTTAGTTGCTGTTCGCTAATATCTGGACAAACCTACCCATCATTTCCCGTTTGTCCAGCTATCAACCGTTCAACGTATTCTCTAAGCCGTTTTTGCCAGTTAGGAACGGCTTTCAATTTGTCT
>JAESGF010000222.1_pt1 | contig 32411 bp, 21 predicted proteins | sample 9269621 | NCBI WGS metagenome assembly JAESGF01 (sample SAMN14515066, study PRJNA621663) | algae metagenome | isolation source: Tolypothrix carrinoi HA7290-LM1 and co-occurring heterotrophs from dry rock... | place: USA: Makauwahi cave, Kauai, Hawaii | collected 2011-01-06
ATACAAACTTGCCGTCGCCAAGGACGTTCCGTAATTGAATTTTTTGAGCAAGCTATGAAAGCAATGGTCAACCCTGATATGCAAGCACCATCTTTAATACCTTAACTTTAGGCCTGAATCCTTACCTTTGTTGGCACTTTAACTATTAGTTTAGCATAACAGGTACTGAAGAACCTTTTAACTTTACCACCAGTAACGCGGCTACCAGGACATAAACCGTGAGCCTGGAGGTAAAATGCTTAACAGTAGGGAAGCGAGACGGGTCTAAACCGACCTCGGACAGCAGTATCAGTACAGTCAAAGCACCAAAACCATCAACAGCCGTAAAATCGATGCCACTAATGCGATATAAACTCGTTTTGCAAATCAAATTGGGGTGCATTTCCTGGCTGCTTTTGACCACGACGTTTAGGTTTAGCTAATGGCTTTTGTATAACATCAACCTTGTCGGTAAATGAAGCCAAACACTGCTCGATTTGGTCATCGCAAGCGGTGATTTGCGCTCTTATAAACTGGTAAAGTTGTAGTTCTTGTTGAAGGATGAAAACCAATTCTGGACGATAGTCGTAAGTTTTGGAAGCAGCAATTTCCTCAAGGCTTGCTTTAATGCGTCCATCCTTTTTGGCAGCCAGTACAATTGGGCTACGTTCCCCGGAAACAATTGCCTGGATGATGCTCAAGCCAGTAGTGCCTGTAATATCGCTAATCACCCGATGCAGTTGTATGTTCATTTGCGTAAGCGCTTTTTGCATTCTCTGGACGTGAACACAAGCGCTTTTGATGAGATTGTCCCTTTGACGTATGTAGCTGCGAAGCCTACAGATTTGGTCTTCCGGGCGAAATGAACCCGACAATAAACCATAAGTGTGTAATTGTTGCAGCCACTGACAATCCAATACATCGGTTTTGCGACCAGGTACAGTTTTGACATAGTGCGCGTTTACGAGTTTGACCTCGAATCCACGGCTTTCCAAAACCTGGAACACAGGTATCCAATAAACACCTGTTGATTCCATTGCTACGGTTTTAATACCACATTGCTTTAACCAATCTGCCATTGCGTAGAGGTCAGATGTGAAACAAGCAAAGCTACGTACATTTTCGCCATCTCTTCCTGCCGGAACGCTTACCCAATGCTTATCTGCACCGATATCAATGCCTGCGGCATTAAGGTTGATTTGTGACAGATTTGCATCCAAATTTGGGATTTTTGGTTTTTTGGACTTGCTCATAATCCATAAACAAGGTGATTGCGTAGCTTGTCGTAGTTAGGTGTACCATGAAGAGGGTGGGGCAAATAAATCTAATCTCCGCGCACGGGATAGCGACGGCAGTCACCTCACCAATATTGTTGCCAACCGCACCCAGAACCAGGCTCATATTCGGGCGAATACTGCACCATTGTAAAGACGGTTTTGGCTGTCATGGTACTTTTTAAGTGTAAGATTTTTTGACTAGAAAACTTGAGTGTCCAAGTGTTTCTTCCATATGTTGCCAGTGCGTAGTCGCGCTGGCCGGAGGCTCATATATTACTCAATATTGAGCGATGGCTTCCCCTTGTACGTAGTTGCGGTTTTGACATCTATGTTTCCAGGTGCAAGATGTAAGTCAACAAAACAATAGCCTGCGTCAGCCAGCATTGAATGCAAACGCGCATTCTCGACAAAGGAAAATAGCCGAAATATGGTGGGTTGCGATCGAGTCGTGAAGAAAGACTCGCAGTCCGCAATTGCCTGATGTAAATTATCGTGGTGAGGAGTGAGGATATTGGCGGAGTTTGCCCGTTTCGTCGCTCCATCAGCAAACCGAAGAATCCAACCTTGACGATCGATCTGCTCAAACGCAGTCCATGAATCATAGCTAGCGAGTTCAAGATCAATCAGATTTAGCATGAGTTTATGTTGCTACTGAAATAGGACAGCTACGATTTCAGAGTAATGCTCATCGCTTCACCAACGATCTTAAAACACAGCCACAACCAGTAACTTAGAGGGATAACGATTGAGATGACGTGGGGCGAAACCGCCAGCACACAACTCCGATTTCACGGAAAAGTTTGATAAGAAAGTCGCTGTTTCGCCCTCACGTCCATTGATTTGTTGTGCTGCGCCGTTAATTTCAGAAGCCTATGTTTGATAAAACGCGATTCCTGAAACTGATAACCGAAACATTATTGCTCATTGGAAGTTCTCGTCTGTTGAATCATCTCTTGGATTGTTTGAGTTTCGGCAATTTCATAAAGAACGATCGAACCATTCTCAATGGTAAAGATTTGCTGAACTGTTGTATCCGCGAGCAAATTGCCTTGCAAATCTCTGACGATTTGATGAACGGTAACGACATTTCGATTGTTTTCATCCGTCTCAAACTTTAAGGTCTCAAGCTGCACTTGAATAACCTTATATTGATTAGTCCAGTATTCGCGCACCGCGTCGCGTCCATAAACGAAACCGCCTTCTACCCCGTTCGCCCATTTCACGTCTGGGTGCATCACCGAGATGATTGTTTCAAGCTCGCGGTTGTTGAAGGCTTCGTATAAATTTTGCAGAAACTGCTGATTTGAACTCATAGTTAATACTTCAGGTAATTTTTGTTGCAACCAGTAATGCCAGTTGGTTTGGTAGTTCAGGAATTCTGAATATCGATGTAAGCCGTCTTTTGAGGTAGAAGAGGCTACGAGTGGGATCGGCGATCGCTTGAAAAATGTCGGTACTGGCAGTTGTTCGACTCATAGAGATAATTAAGCAAATGCTTAACTAAATAATATTTAAGCATTTGCTTAATTGTCAAGTCATGCGTCAGCCTTATATTAGGCACCAGCAAGTTGGTTATAAACCATACTCATCCACCCGAAACATAAGCAGGCTAACGTTCCGCTTCACCCGCCGCAGATAACCTTTCACTCTCAACTAACAACCTTTCAACGGTCGGGTGCAAGCGGGTTGTTATGACGCCGCATCTACTCCAAATAATCGAGAACAAGTTTAGTCCAATTCTTGTCGATCGTTAATTCGTGGGATGAAGGTACATACTCGGTTTCCTTTGGATAGGCTCTAATTCGCAACCCTTCTAGACTTAAACGCCCAAAATCTATCCAGTTGATCAATGACTGAGGTAATAGCCCATGAATCCAAACTTGCTTAGATAGCCACTCCAGTGGTGTCATGTCTAGTTCAGCCAATGCTCCCCTCAACTCCATAAAACCACAAGGCATAACGGAAACGCTCACCCAATAATTACCAGTAGGTTCAAATGCAACCGAAACTTGTCGAGTTTTGATGCGTAACGGTAGTAAAAGGCGACCACTAGAGCTTAGTTGTTCGCGCCAAGCGGGAGCAATATCCCAAGCTCCAACTGTCAGAATAATTCGATCGTAAGGAGCAAAATCTAAATACCCATTCCCACCATCCCTGCACACGACTTGTACTTGCTGATAACCAGCCGTTGCTAAATGCTGATGGGCAGCTTCTCAGGAGTGTCCTGAATGTGGTGGTGAAGTTAAAAAAGACCTTTTGGTTAGAGTTCATAACTGTCCTCCGCAGTGGATACACAACGGATAGAGATATAGCAGCAGGTCAGAATATAGAGGAATTAAACTCCGACGTAGCGTTGGGCAGACGGGAATCGAAAGCGCCTGTGCAGCCGAGCTACCGGGGACTGATGAAAGTCAGTCTAGGCAAGTGGCGAAATCTCGCTCATGGAACAACCAGGAAATCGAAGAAGTGATTCAATAGATACGCCTGCGCTATAATCTTCGATTTAGCGCAGGAGGATGTCACAAATGATATCTGTCATTTACAAAAAGGCTGACTTTCTGGACACGTTAGAATACGTGTTGAAAAAAGAAGATGCTGTGCTTGTAAGTACCAACATGGCAGGAAAGACTGTAGCTGACTTTAACCAACAGTTTCTTGATACCAAATATGCCAACAAAAAAACGTCAAGGCAATGCGCCCACCTGATTATCTCAATTGCCCATAGGGAAAGCTATCACGAGCATCTAGATAATAGCCAGTACAGCTATGTGGCAGAGGAGTACCTAAAAGAAATGGGGTATTTGCCAAACAAAGGAGAAAATAGCACCGCCAGTCAATTTGTTGCAGTCCGGCACCAAGACAGAAACCACGAACACTTACACCTAATTGCCTCTCGTATCAGGCTGGATGGCACCACTGTTAGCGATTCCTACGATTATTTCAAGGCGCAAGAAATTACCCGTCGGCTGAGTGCTGAATTGGGATTAGAGATTACACATACCAGTAATGATGCGATCGCACGAAAGTTACAATCAGAATATGGTATCACCGTCCTCACCAGTCCCAACCGCTCCAAGAGCATAAGGGAGGTTAACAGCAAACATTCTACCCCTGGAGCCAAAGAGATTATTAGGGGAGCAATAGCACAAGCGATTCGAGGACAACCCACCGCATCTGAGTACGTCCAGCGCTTGGAGGAAAACAATATCCGGGTGCTACCTAAGTTCCAAGGCAAGGAACTGTTGGGATTTACCTATGTCCAAGAGAACGTACTCATCGCTGGCTATCAGGTAAGCAAGAATTACAGCTTACCAAAACTAAAGTCAGAGTTTGGACTATCTTACAACCGAGAACGCGATTACACTAAGTTATCAGCCATTCGTTCCCAGTCGCTGCTTTACGTCGCTGCCATACCCAAAAAGAAGAAAAAAGGGAAAAAGGCACAACAGGAGGAAACTTTTAAATCAGCCAACGGTAATGATGGAGATAACAGTAGCGATGAAATTATAACATCTATAAATAGTGCGATCGCAACAGATGAACAGCACCAGTTAGGTAATACTCCAACTCCAGTAAGAGCAAACTTAGTCGCAACCAAAAAGGATAAAGCCAAACAGCAACAAACGGTAGCTGATACAAATGCTATTCAATCACCCACCTCTACAAGTACTGACTCAGATAATAAGGACACTAGCTCTCAAAACGAAACGGGAGAAGATAAACAACTCGAACAAATGCCAACACTAGTAGCAGAGTTAAAACTGCTCGACGACAGCGAAGATAAAAAAACCACTCATACGTCACTATCAAGTAAAAGTAATAACTCTCAGCCAGAGAATACGTTTGCAACCTCATCCTATGAAAATGAAGAAAAGTTACCCTTACCTATAGAAAAGACTATTAAAGCAGCTTCCACAATAAGCCCTGATAAAATACAGCCAGAACCCACCGAAGAAGACAAATCCTGGGCGGAAGGTATCTTACCTGCTGTCGGTAAAATCTGGCAAAAGGCAAACCAGACAGGGAGAATTAAGCTAATGCCTGGGGCAGGGGAACAGGTGGAGGGAAGAGATTACAGAATTACTATAAAAGATGAAAAATTAAGCATTTTATCAATAAAAGATAATAGAAAAGTGGCATTATACGATTTAGGGAAAAATACAGTATTAACTACTAACCCCACGGATGAAGACAAACAATATTGGGAAAAAATCGCTCAAAAACAGCCAGTATCTAACAAAAATAAAGATGTAGAATTTTCCTAACTACCCTTCACTACAATATCCTGGTTGATATTCAGCTTTACTAATTCAGTAGAATTATACCATTCATCTGGAATTAACCCTTTGAATATATCGCCATAATCCAGCATCAAAGCTAGTTATATAAATGAAATATTTTTTCTATATTCAATTGAGTACACATAACTTTTAAATAATAGAAAAACAAAACTATATCATGCTAAATAAAACATTTATGATAGTTATCAAATCCTAGTTGGATGTAAATTCAGCTTCTAAAAAATAAAATCGAGTGGGAAAGCTAGCTCCAGCAGACAAATGGTCATTGAGGCAAGGCATTTTGACACTCGCTTAAATCAGTGGATTCATACAGATAACAATCCTGACAATCCAGATTCCTTGCTTAAAGAGGAACTGAAAAACAGCCTGCTAGAACACTTTCTCCCAGGAGTGAATTTCTCGTTTGGACATATGGACGAGAAAGCTACCGATACCCAACTAAAAAATCACCCCGAAGGACACAAGCTATTACTATCTTCAAAAAGCCGACTGCTATATGGACCAGAAGAATCTCTAGAAACCATAAGCAAGTTGTGCCCTGACAACAAAGATAGGGGTGCCTACGGATCAATATTCCTTGGTTCGTGCAAAAATGCTATCAGCGGAGAATTAAATATCCTCATCGTAGATGATACCACAGGAGAAAATGGCGGCATCATCAACAACAATCAAGCTTACCGCCTCGTTGGCGACTGCTACGGACAAATATCCACAGAATTATACCACCAATTAACCGGACACCAAGAAGGCGACCAATATCGAGTTATCCAGCATCGCTTCGGCTGGACAGATAAAGATAGGAATGATGATAAATTTAGATTTGGGAAAGGTACTGTACGCCCAGCTAACCTCGACCAAATCCTGAATTATCAAGAACCAAATCAACCAAAGATTGATTTAGTCATACCCCTGTCTGCTTTTAAGGGAACAGATAAGGACAACCCCAGTGGACCAACCAAACCACAAATTAAACCTGGGCTGTACCGTCAAAATATGTGGTTAGGGGAAAAATCACAATCTGAGTTAGGGAAAACTGCTATCTCGCAAATGATTGCATCCTTTCCCAGTGGGCTGAAGGATTTTGGAGAACAAGTTGAACTTGAAGCAGCAAAACTCAAAGAAGCATTAGATGACCCTCGCAAAATAGCCCAATTATATTGCGAGAAATACGAAAAACGCAAAGCCTTCCTCGAACAGCAAGCTGCCGAACTGGAGGAAGAAGCAGCCGTCGATCCAGAAGTAAGAGAAGAGTTAGAAACCCTACGAGAACGAGTTGCTACCGATACAAGTATTTACAAACTCATTAAAACTGACCTCGAAGGGTCGGGACAACTCCTAGAAACTGAGAAAATTCAAAGAGAACTCGCCCGATTTGTCCAAGGGGAGTGGCAAGATATCTCAGTTGGGAAAACCCTCACCTTTGAGCGGGCAATGGTCATTCCCTCCAAAGACTTGCAAAATGGCGAAATCTGCATTCCTCATTACCAAGACGGGGAAGAAGTTCTCAACTTCCGCTCTCCCTTCCTCAACTCCAACGGTTTATGCGTCTCAACTAACAAAGTAGTTGATGACGTACTCGGACCCAATGGCAAACCCCTGGCAGGTGTTATCGCTGTCTCGGACGAAACAAGCGATCGCATCTATAACCGCCTAAACGAGCAAATTAAATCTATCCTACCCGAAGCCCAAGGGAAAAACATCCCATTAGAAGGTATTGAAAATTACTTAGACCAAAATATCGACAAGCTGGAAACTAAAGACAAAATTGAGTTTAGCAAAAAATTTAATCAGTATATTTCAGAACTTCAATCTGGTGGGTATGAGCTAGAAATTCTCCCCCAAGAGTCCGAACAAGAGCGTCAGGCACGCGACTACGACGGCGACTGTATTGGATTTGACCACGCTAGCAAGTATCCCAACTTAACAGCTGAGGCAAGTTGGCGGAACTTACCCGAAAATGCTTACGACCCGACTGTTAAACTCAAAAAACAGTCTTTCTACCGGGAAGATGGCAGTCAGCCTGAGTTTGAGGAAATCGCCATTCACATGAGCGATGGTATTAGCGTTGGTACGATCAACAACCATCTTACCTCAATTGAGGCATTAGAGTCAGAAGTGACGATTCTCAAAATCTTTGGTAGCGAAAAAGACCAAGTAGGATATGTTCTTCAAGTAGCCAAACACTACGAAGATTTATTTAAAACAGAGGCATGGGCAAAATCCAAGGGTATTGAAGGTAAAGAGGTTCCAGAGAAGTATCGCAGCTACATAGAAGAATTTGTACAAGCCGCAGGACAGGAACCCCAAAATCAGGCAAATGCGCTCAAAGCGATGAATATTAACACCCGAATGTACCGGGAAATGATTGCCGAAGCAGCATTTCAAAACCAAATTGCGGTTGACCTCTTCAAAAGTGCTAAAAAACCCGATATGGAAATTATCCGCAACAACAGTGGGATTCTTCATCGGGAAGTCAACTATATTAAGGACAAGAAAAAAGATGTTTATGTTGAGAATACAATTCAACCAACGGGATACTCACCTGTTGAGATTCTTATTAGCAAAACTAACCAATACTTTGAAAAAGCTCGCTTGGAGTCACGCGAACTAGCACAATTTTCAAACCTGTTCAAAGAAGTAGAATTTACCCACGACCAACGCTTGCAGGCTACCCTTGCCAAGAAAGAATTTGATAAAGAGTTTAACAATGCCACCCGTTATACGCAGCGAAAAAAGGTAGAAAAAGGACCATCGGCAACTGTAGATATAGGGGGTGGAAAAAAACTCGATATTACAAACCTTCTTAAATCTGACCACCCACTTGTTTGGAACGCACAAAAGATTACTCTAAAACTCTCAGAAATAGCACCCGAAAAACGCTCAAAGGATAAGCCTCATAAGTATAGAGTTGTAGCCCAAATTAATGATGAGACTGAAAACGGCAAACCCAAATTTAGAACATTAGGAACTGTATCTAAAGAGCAAGAGAACTCTCTTGAAGAGTTAGGAATTGTTCCCGATCAAGAAATTACATCAACCAAAATATTCTTCCAGCCTGAATTAAGTGAAGGGCAAATTAAGCTGATGTACCTTCATGCTTACCAAATTGCCGAAAATTTCTATAATTCAATTCCTGAAGACCAAAAGCTAGCGATGGCTGCTGCTTCTTGGGCAGTATCAACCACCCGTGAAGGTTCTAACTCCAAAAATCAAAATCAGGTTGAACAAGAAGTTGAAAGACAAAAGAAAGTATCAAATTTTGTTTATGCTAGCTTCTCTCAAGAAATTATCAAGCAGGTAGAGACACTTCAATTTACTGATTTTACCCTTACAGGACACGACCGTACAAGTCAAATAATCAAATTAGAAAATCAAGTATTTCCTCAAGAAGTTAGATTTAACATCAGCGAACATAAAGACAGCAAAGGTAATACTGTACTCAGAGATGTAATCGAAGTAAAAATTCCTGAAACAGGAGAGTATGAAACCTTTGCTAACATCAATGCCACTGATGGTAAGCTCCCCATCGGTACAACCGCAACTGGTAGGATTGAAAGAGGGGAAGTGTATACAGCCACAATTACGACAAAAATACCTGGACTACCCCAATTAAATTTCCAAGTTAAAGAATTACAAAAATTTCAATGTAAAGACCAAACTTTTTCTGGAGAGCAAGTAAATTTAACCATCATCAAAGATAAGCTGGAACGGGAAGATTATGTTATCACCTTTAAAAACGGTAATAAGGAAGAAAAATTAGGTACTCTTTCCAAAGAATCGATAAAAGTGGGAATAGAACAGGGCTGGCTAGCAGAAAAACCGGGTCAAAGTGGTCAAAAGTTACAATTAGAAATCACAAGTATAGCTACAGGTGAAAATGCCTTCGCAATTGGTAAAACATCCAATGGCAATCTTGTCAGAATAGATATTAACGACAAGCTGAAAAATAGAGAATTTAAAGGACAAGAGATATCAGTAACAATTAAAGCTTACGATAAACAGGATGTATATACAGCCAAAATTGGTAATTTATCTCTTGGTATTATCGGTCAATATACGGAAAAAGCATTTGGAAATAGAAGTAGGTATGGTCAAAATAAAAGTACAGTACAACAATTAGTAAATGCAGGTATAATTAACGAGAATAAAGTACAAACAACTATACCTGTTATTATTACCAGCAATGAAACTACCTGCAAACTAAGTATTGACCCTGAATCAGTACAATATCCTGAAACCTGGGTTAAGCGTTATCAACTAGTAGACCAACAAAAAGAAGTCAGCCTGGTAGAACAAAAAAATAATCAACTATTCGATAAAATTACCGAACGCCCTACTATAATATTCCAAAGTCAAGAGGATAAATTAGTAGGATTAGTTGGGCTGACCGTCGATAGTAAAAAAGCTGAATTTACTAAAAAGTATTTAGATCAAGTAGGAATAACATACGACCAAGTTTCTAAGTCGCAAAGCCGACTGGAAGCTAAAAAGGGTATGACGGTATTCATGCTCGATGAAAGTACAATTAGCCCTGAAAGGAAAGAACAGTTTATAGAAAGATTTAGTGGTATCAAAAGTAATGATGCTCCACCACTACCTGCTCAAATTATTCCAGAACAAACTGTATATTTTAACAACCCCAACCAACAATATACTCTAGAAGATAACTCACAAGTAATTAAAGAAAGTATTGGATTGGTAGTACCAGCCCAAGATGCCATTGCTGTCAATGACTGGTTGGAATTTCAAGACAAAAACAATAATTACATTATTGATAAAGATAGTAACATAGCTATATTTATAATCGAAAATAATACAGATATCGGAGAATTACAAAAAGATTTAACTAATCTCTTAGGAGAAGCTATCAATATTGGTGAAGTAGATGGATTTGACCAATATGAACAATTGAGTAATAAGCTTAATCAAAGAGTAAAAGAACAAGGTAGTTTACTAAAAATTAACTCTACACTACAGCCGAGCGAATATAAACAGGCACTTCAATCACTCCCCAACCGTCCCAAAGAACTTGGTAGAGAAGAAATATCTGTACCAATGACACCAGCAAAGCCAATTCAAGAGAAAAATACAGCCAACACAAAGTTAAGCATACTTTCTAAGCAAATATCACCAATTATTAAAAATTTTGTTCAAGTAAACTCACCTACGGGAAATATAACTCAAGTAGTTGAACTATCAAAGTTAGGAAATTTTGACGAAGCTATATCTACACTAAATGACCAAGAAATAGAGTGGATAGCCAAAAAGCTTAATAGTGATATTCCTGACCGAAATAGCCAGGATAATTGGTTTGCTTTCACCGAAAATGCTGCTGAAGAAATTACAATTTTAGAAGCTGCAACTCAAGAATATTTATCCCCTATTAGTGAAAATATTAAAGATATTATTAGCCTAGAAAATAAAGCTAACGCAGAAAATAATCAATCTTTTCTTGATGAAGTTACTACTCGTAAACAAGCCGAAGTAGAGAAATACGGACAGGAAATATATAACGAACTCGAAACCAAGGCAAGATTAGCACTTAAGCCCGAACAGTCTCCCAAAAACCTCCCCGAAGCAGTTATATCAATTGGTAGTGTTGCACCCCGCACCACCTCTTCCGGTATTGCAACTGCTGTAATTACCAAACATAACCAACAAGTACAGCTAACTCAGATTCTCGCCAAACTTGAAACCACTACTGTCCAAACTGCATATAGTGGAGACAGCGATCGCGCAGAATATCAAAGTCTCATAAATGGACTAACCGAAGCTTCCAGCACTGGCTACAAATCCATCCGCATTGAAAGTAGCAACAACAAGTTTCTTGAAAACTTCCAAGCTGACTGTCCGCGTCAAGACCTCAAACCACTCCATGAACAAGCTAAAACACTCCTACAAAAATTCAATAAACACGAACTTAGCTGGCAGCACAGCCAAATCAATCCTGCTTACCAACTTGCCAGGACAACTGCCCATAAACTAGCAACCACGCAACTGGGTGGCACTCAACAACCGCAACTGTCCGCAAGCAACCCACCGACTCAAAACCATCCAGGCAATACAACCACTGCAATATCCCTACCCAATTCACGCGAAGCTGACCAAACCAAAGCTATTGAAATTATAGGCAAAGTCAGCTCTGAAAAAGTAGAGCAACTGCGATCGCACCTCGAAACCCACGTCATAGCAGTACTTGAAACTGATAAATCCAATTATGCCCCCGGACGGCAAGTAGCATGGGTCGGTGCCAAGTGGGATTTAAAAGACAAAGATTTTAAGCCAGGAGTACAGGACGATAAGTTAATGGAACTTGTTAAACAAGTATACCCCGATGCAGATATAGTGCTGGTAACTTACTCGGAGAACCCTGGCGCTGGCATCAACTACCACCGCGACGACTCCTACACGGCGACGGAAGCTCGCAGTATCAATATCGGAAATTCTGATTGGGGGTATCGCGCTGCTAAAGAACGAATGGCATGGACTAAAGAGGAGAATAAGGACGCACCGTACCAAGAGTTTAAACTTGAGTCGGGTACTGTAACCCGCTTTAACTGCAAGAATGAACACGCTGCCCTCAATACTGAGGCTGGCAGGTGGTCTATCAACATCTGGTCAATTAAAAATGACCTGGGCAGAGAAAACAGCGTTCGCCAGAAATTTGAAAACTTCCTTGCCTCAAACCAACCTCCTCGTGCGGTAGTCCAAAGCAACAGCGACCTTACCATCAAAATTAACGAGTGGACACCAGGGGGAGAAATTAAAGTAGAACGCAGCTATACCAGCCTCAAAGAAGCTACCAGAAACACTCCCTCACACCCTTCAAACCAACCAACTGTCGAAGAAATTATCACCATCGGGAATTCCACTGCGGCACGGGCTGCTAACCCCCAGATTCCAGATAACCCTACTATATCTGGAAAACCAGTACCAATGATTTATTCGCTGCATATGCATGGCGAACCTGACAAAGTACCAGTTGATACAACCATCGATGCCATGCGCGGACACGGTAGGATACACACAACCAGGGGTGTAGACTACCAGAAAACTTATGGCATAAAAGAGGGAGATATTGCGATCGCCTACGGCGGGGCTTCTCTCCGAGACGCTACGCGAACGCCCATCGCAGTTGGTGGGAAAGGCGAAAAAGTCGCTTTTCGGGTAGGTAGACAATATGAAATTACCCCTCAACTGATTCAAAATCCAGCTTACCAGCAAGCTTGGGCGAAATGGGAAAAACATTCACATAAAGAACTTACCCAAACCCAGGCAAGTAAAAGTAAACTATACGGCTTGTTCATGGAACCCCTTGGGGATTACGCCAACGGCAAGATTGTTCCGTTTCCACCCGTCCAAAAGCAAACTCCCACATCTGTTAATATCAGTCCTGACTCCAAAGACGGATTAGGAGCAGCACTCAGCCTAGCCACTGCACTTGCCAAACAAGAAGGCAAACTGCAAAACGATTATCAAGTTTCAGTCAATAACAACCCAGAGGCAGCAGATGGACAGTATGGTAGCGAAAACCATACGGCTAAGGTAGAAGGTGCAGCATACAAGTCTGCCGAACACGCCTTTCATCACCAAAAACAATTAAATCCCTCCGCTGACGATTATCAAATAATGGTGAGTGTACTTCAAGCCAAACTCAAACAACACCCCCGACTGACAAATGAAATAACCAAGCGCGGGGGGGTAGAGTGGCTCGAAAACTGCACGGCAGTTGCTACAACGGGGGGAACCCCCGCAACGCACTGCCTCACCAATGTTACCAACGCCCAAGACCAGCAGTGGGAAGGTAAGGGCAAAGAATCAGCATTTATTCGCGCCCTCACTGAGGCATATACCAATGTAGTAGAAAAGAATAATGAAACCGATATAGCACCTATTTCTGAAACAGCAGCTAAAAACAACCCGCTTGCCAACCTACAACCCATAAATCCAGCCGTAGCCGAACACATGAAGAAAGACATTGCTATGGCTGAAATAGCGACACAGTTTATTGGTAAGTCAGCCGCACCTTTGGAAATACCTTCTAGTACACGCAATTATGAACAAGCTTGGGGCGATCGCGCAAATACGGGTAATTATTCTGCCAGTGACGTAATTATGGTTTCAGGTTCTGGTTCCTGGCGTGGAGTAACAAACGAGCAGATAAAACAGACATTTGAAAAAGAATACGTTCCTCTACTTAATGCTGCAATCGAGGCTAAAAGCTCGTTTGTAGTAGGTAATGCCAAAGGCACTGACCAGTTGGTCCAAAATTATCTGACAGAACGCGGCTACCAAGTAAAACTAAGTAATGTTGGCGCAGCCTTTCGTAGAGAAGGATACGCAAAACTATATTTCACTGAGAATATTAAAGACACAAACGAAGCTAGTACTTCCCCAGAAAACACAACCACAACAAGTGAGATACCAAGCGATGCTGTCACACAACAGAAAACTTCTAAAAGCACCAAAAACCAGACTTCTCTAATTAATACTAAACCAGAACAGACTGATACGGGCAAAACCAACAGTACAGAAAATTTACTCACACAAGTGCCTCAATTTGCCCCTGGCATCAACCTCAATTCCCGCAGTCCAGATCCACTAGGTGCTGTACTTACCAGTACAACCGTAAAATCCAAAGAGGTTGGAGCTATTGTCAATGATTACCCAGTCTCTTTCCGTGATAACCAGGAAATGCCCGCTGGAATATACGGTCCTGAAACTTACACCAAATCCAAGCCAGCAGGACAGCCCTTTCTGTCAGTCGAACAAGCTTTTTACGCATACAAGGAAACAGTACCCCTCAAAGAGCCAAGGGTACAGTTAATGGCTGAAATCCTCCAAGCAAGGTTTGAGCAACACCCAAAACTCATGGAAGCTGTAACTGAAAGAGGAGGAGCCGAATGGCTGAAACAGTGCAGCTATCTGGTGTCAAACAAAGAGAAAAATTTCTGGGAAGGAAAAGGATTACAATCACCCTACATCCGCGCACTCACCCAAGGATACACCAAAGCGCTAGAAAATTCTAATTCACGGGCAACGGAGAATCAAACAGCATCTATCATACAGCCTACGCCCAGTCAAGAACCATTACCGGAACCACAAACAAGGTTCTCGGCAACCACTTTTCCTAAAAATCCACGAAGTATAAGTACGGACATTCAGCAAGCTCTATCACAAACACAAACTAATAGCCAAACAAATTCATTAGACAAAACTCTCGATAACATCAAACAAAGTACAGTTCAAAATCTCCAAAATTGGTATGAAGCAGCCCAAAAATTGGGGAGATCAGAGAAATATCTAAACCGAATTCAAGAAGTAACTGCACAGTATATAAATGATAGCAGTTACAGTTTGGAAAATGCTTTCAAAGCAATGTCACGCGATGTTAATCAATTACAACAAATTAATGAAATGACAAAACTTGCCCAAAGTGTTGTTAAAGTGTTGGGCAAAGAAGATATAAACGGTATAATGAGTATTAAAACTGAAAGCTATAAAAATTATCAAATAGCAACAAAAGCCCAAGAGGAAACTTATGTAATTAAAGACAAGGATAACAATGTATTACTATACTTGAGAGAAGGTAAAATCAAAGTTAATAAGCTCAATCAAGAAGTTGTAGATGACTTTAGATTTATGAACTTCCGAATTGAACATAGTCTTCAAAATATTAGAAGAGAACTTGTAGAAAGGTAAATAATATGAGGAATATGACAGAAGCAATGCGTTATGCCAATCTTCAAGAAGATATAACTAGGTTAGGTATAACTGATGAAAGTGTTGCTAAAAAAGCGCAAGAAATTGCAGTAGTTACATCATCAGACAAAGAGAAAGCTAAAGAAGCACTTTTTGAAAGGGCAAGTACAATGCACGAAGAAAAAGTGGCACTCTCCCAAGTCAGCATTGAAGGTGTAGAACCAATCAATTTTCCAAGTTTTGAAATTAACAAGCAAGATAAAATTCAGAGTACAATTACTGACGTAGAAAACCTCACATCCAGCGCTGATAAAAAAGATGATGATAAAAATAGTAAAAATGAAGTATCCGTTGAAAATAAACAAGTAGCAATTGCAAAAACTTCAGATGTACAACAGGTAATAATTCCTAAGTTATTAGAGGTATTAAGCAATAAAGGTGAGCAAGAAAATGGCTCAGTTGTTTACCAAGGTGAAAAATACACAGCTAGCATCAAACTCGAAGAAGATTCAAATATACTCTCCCTGGACAGAAATTTAGATTTAGAAAATAGAAAAGCGCTGGTAGCTTCCAAAAATAATGATGAGCCTAGCTATATTATCGTAGTCAACAACATTAGCCAAGAAGAATTTGAGCGGTTTAAGTTACTATTTAATGAAGAACAAAACCGCTACAGCCACCAACAAGCTCAACAATCGACTAATTCAAAATCTAACGATAATGAGATTGGGTAATTAATCAAAGTATTCCTATCAAGATACCGACAAAAAATCCACAAGCGATGAATATATACCTATTCGGTATCTTGTTTTTAGGGAAAGTAATTCCAGCCATACCAATACAATAAGCAACTCGCAAATAATCAGCGTTATTTAGCTGATTTGTAAAAATATTATAGATAAAAATTAATGATTGAAGACTAAAGCCACAAAAAAATAGCCAGCCGATATCAAATCGATTGGATAAATTCACGATACTATCAATAATCCGATCCAACCACGTATTTTTTTTTGAGGGTTTTCCATTTTAAGAGACAGTATTATTCTCAAGTAAGTATTTATCCTGAGAATAACATTGAAAATTTGCTTCTAAATTAAAGATTATGACAAATGTTGAACCTTCACCTACCTGAGAAAACACGCTAACACTAGCCTGGTAACAATCTGCAACATACTTAACTGTACGCAAGCCCAAGCCAGCACAAGCTACATGAGAGCCAGTAGCATCAAGAGTAAATGTCCCGTCATCAGCCAAACTGCCCAATTCGCGTATCTCCCGCTCTTGCTTACAGCGTCTGCTGTTAAGTACAGAAATTCCCGTTGGATGTAATTCCGATTGTAATGTAGAACTTTGTTGGGCATTCATAGAATCTCCCCCGTTAGCACAACATTCCTCAAATAAATAGTTTGGCTCAGAAAATGCACTACCACTAATTCCTATGCACTGACTTATACCTAAATCAATATTCAACTGCTCCAATTGCACTCTTGTAATACCTACGCCAGTATCTTGAACCGCCAAGCGAAGCAAACCCCCTCCCTGAGTATCAAGCTTAATGGCAACAGAGCCACCACCAGGACTATACCTAAAAGCATTAACAATCAAGTTACAAACCATCCGCCAAAGGTGGTTGTAATTCGCGTACAAGCACGCATCAGCAGCTAATGGTTCAACTAGAATTGAAAAATTTATATTCTGCGCGATCGCACTGTTTAAAAACTGAGCGTGGATAGAATGCAGGAGGCTAGCAATATTGATATATTCGATGTTTCCCACTGGCTCTTGACTCAATTGGCTCTTCAAATCAGCAAGCACACCCAAAGTAACGGTAATTGTAGAACAGCATGTCTCTAGTACAGAATCAAGTTGTTCCAGGCTACTACCATAGTTACCAGCCCTAGTCAAACCTAAAACAAAGTTAACTGTCCTCAAGGGATGATAAACATCGTGGGATACCATCTCCAAATACTGAGGGAGTCTACAAAAGCGATCGCTTTGCCTCCGCAAACATAAATCCACGCGCTTCAATAACTCAGACGAGGAAAAAGGATACACCAAGAAATCATCAAAGTCGGGAATACATAAATCATCCGCTGACTGCACCAGTTTTATGGCTGGTAAACCTTCAGAACGGACACTAATTGGCTTTAAAGTAACGTCCAGTATCAAGTCAATACCTTCCTTATTATCAGGTATTGCAGACTTAGTAACCACCGAGTAATTTGACTGCTGCAAGCTATCAAGAACACTAGCAACAACCTGATTGCGCCTTCTGCCAATTACCAATATTTTACCCGACACGCAAGTTACATACAAACACTACTGTAACTATCAAAGCACCCTACCAGTAACACTAACCACAGGAATAATACTAAATCAAATAATGAATTAAACTTCATCGAAAGTTTAAAATTACCCTGTTTATTAAATTTTATGTAAATATGAAAAAATAATTAAGCTAAAAGATAGTTATGTATAAATACAATTAAGTTACAGCCGAAAAATTATAGGAATGTTATAAGTAAATATCACGTTATAATAAAAAAGTTTTAGAACATGAAACTTATAAAAACTGTCATAGTAGAAGACCAGAATATATTCAGGCTAGGGTTGAAAGCAGTTCTAGAAAGCAGTAACAAAATCGAAGTCTGCGGAGAAACAGGGTACGGCAAAGAGGCTCTAAGTGTAATCAAAAATACAGAGCCTGATGTAGTAATTGTAGATATAGGTCTACCTGACATCAGCGGAATACAGGTAGTTGAGGAGATCGTCCAAGTTTACTCAAACAAAATCAAAACCATTATTACAACAGGAAGTTGTGATAAAAAATTAGTCAAAGAGGTATTTAAGAAGGGAGCAACTTCTTTTTACAGTAAAAACAATGCCGAAAGTAAAATTATCGAAGCTGTCATAACTACCTACAAAGGCGAATCTTGGATTGACAGCAAAATACACACAATGGTGGCGCAAGCTATGTGGGAGATTAACGCCAAAAATACTCCCGGAAGCACAGTAACAAAACGAGAATACGAAGTACTAAAATTGCTTGCCAAAGGACTGACCTACGAAGAAATGGCTAACAAACTTTGCCTGGAAATTAGTACTGTACGTTCGCACGCTCACCGAATAATCGGCAAGCTTGATAAACCAGGGGAAGATAAGAAGCATAGACCCACCAGAGGAAAAGCTGTATGCGAAGCTTTAAGACTGGGAATACTCTGTTCGGAAGACCTAACCGAGGAAATATACAAACAGACAAAAGAATTTACTCCCGATTACAATAAGCGCGAATTTTTAGCTGCGTAATTGTCTATTTCTCAGTCTTAGCATCAATTATGCAGCCTCCCGGATTTTTGGTCTGGCGACAAGTTTGGATGATACCAGCATTCTTATTATAAAGTGAGCGAGCATCACGGCCTTGTTTAGATTTAGCCCACTTCAAAAGCCTAGCGTCTTCAGGCTTAAGATTTGCCGCAGTAGAGGATTTAGTAGCAGATAGTGTTGTTATAGCCATATTAAAAGTAAAAGCGCCTATAACCGCACCCAATGCCAGCACGCAGCCCAAAGCAAGACCGATCTGGGCTAACTTCAAATTATTAACGTCAAACACGCCCAAAGCAGCAGCAACTTTTTCAGAAACAAATTTCTCAGGAGAAGCCTTCTTAGTAGTTCTTACTAACTCTTCAGCTGCTTTAGCAATTGCAGCCTGCTGTTGAATTATTGCCACTTCAGCAGCATTATTTAATTTATTATCAACCCTAATGGTCCAACCAGCTATCACAGCATCAAGCTTGCCAGGTAGCTGCATAATCGCGTATTGAGTAGAGCCAATCTGCGCCCACAACTTAAACAAAGGGTCAGACGGCTTCATACCTGACTTAACTATCAACTCTTCTAAATATTCTTTCTCCTTTTGTAATTCCTCTTTACTAAAGTTATTTTCTTTATCAATATTTTTGGTATCATCCATAAAATTAGTAATTAAATAAATTTAAACTGATATGGGCTTTAAAAATAACTTTGTTGGTGAGTTAGTTCAGTACGGTTCATTTTTAAACCTAAATACACCGGAGCAATATCGTGGTTGATGATAATTTGATGAAAATTTTCTATCCAGTTAAATACTACCGATCTATATAATAATTGCATATCTGATTCTGTAGTAATCGCTATACTGTAAGGCAAATTAGTATCTTCTAAATCTTGATATACATAATCTTCGATTTTGGGTAATATCATCTCTATACCATTTAGTTTATTAACATGTTCTTGAGTTTTCGTACCATCATAATATTTAAAGCTATCGCCAAAATAAAAATTTTTTATTACTAAGTAATCAGCTTTATTGTCAACAAATTGATAAAGAGACTGCAAATAGTTGACACAATCTCTACGGTTGGAGATAGGATGAATAAAAGTGGCACGATAGCCTAAACAATTTAAATTTTCTAAAAAAGATATCTCCTTATCAAATCTAAAAAAATCTAAGATATTTTGACCTGGCATATCAGTAAATACCAAATCTATTTCGGAAAACATCTCCAATTCATTTAACAAGATATCAGAGTCACCTCGATTAAGTCCCAAGTGTCTAACATTAAATCCCAATCTCTTATATGATGATAACTTATTAGATAAGCCATCAGGACGCTGACCGTGGTAGAAAGTACGAATATTTAAATCATGAGTCCTATACAGCTCCAACAACAACCTAGAAACTGTAGACTTGCCAACACGAGAATCACCAATCGTAATAACAAATCTTTTTATAAACATAATTATGCTACACTTTAAGATTGCTGCTCTACAGAAGTTTTCTTAGTAACAAGATTTGAAGAATGAGATTTTCCATCTGGTAATATTTCACAATTAAAACCTAACAAATCATGAGCAACTTGTACTTTTTCCTCAAAATCTTTCAACCATGCGCCAACTCTTGCACGAACTGAAATAGAGGAACCATATTCTTTAAACAAAGCTTGCCCAAATGTTAAATCATTATCATCAATAAAATCGTAGCAATAATCCATCAAATCAGGCATTAATACTTCTACTAACCCTTTAGCTTTTAATGTTTGACGAATAGGGGATAAGTCATAACGACCAAATTTATCCTCATCTCCGAAAAACAAATTTTTCACAACTACATAGTTAACTTTATCTCCTGAATATTCATGCAAAGCCTCTAAAATATTTACAGAATCGCGAAATCGATTGATGACGGATAGCATCGTAACTTTGTAGCCAAGTTCTTTTGCTAACATATCAAAAAAGGATAGTTCTTTTACAAATAACTCAAAAACACCTCCGGATTGCGCTGGCATATCAACTAAAACAAGGGGAAAATAGTCTTCTTCCAAATCAATCAATAATTGGTCTGCCTTACCCTTATCAAAAACATTAATACAACGGATTAGACCAGTATATTTTTCGTAGTGACGGCGAAGTTGGTTGTTACGCATATCAGCATCATATCCTAGACACCAAAGATTCTTGTCAATATAAAGCTGTAGCAAAGCCCGTGCAAAGGTACTCTTACCAACTCCACCTTTATCACCAGTAACAATGACAAGTCTTTTAGGCTTATCTTCAACTTGAACTTGTTGATTACCCTGTTCCTGATTATTATCAGACATAAAATTATCCTTTTTAGTATTAGTACGAGCCATATTTAAGAAAATTTAAAACATAAATCCTTTATGAAACTTGGCAATTAATTAAAGTCAGCAAATCTTAGTACTAAGGCAGGATATTATAATTTTACAGTAGTCATATCCATACATAATTTGCAAAAAAATACTTCTTTCCAAAACTAGAATTAAGAAAAATGGAAATAATTTTTTAGCATCATGAAAAATAATGGCTAAATCTAATTTTTATGTCGGCAGTAAATTATGCGAATTACTTATAAATGTTAAATAAAGGTCAACATAAGATATCTATTACTTAATATTGCTTGAGCGCAATTTAGATAAAATCGGAATATAAATATTGGTCATTAGCCATAAACCAAGATAGTTTGTCAGAAATTAACCTTAGTATCGCGATTTCACTTAAGTATAGAAACAAACTAGTATTCTATTTAATTTGCAACTTAACTATTAAATGTAAATTCAATCAAAGTTTCTAGGTGTAAAAAACTATTAATTTTGTATTTAAAACTTATATACAAAGTTAATAGTTTTTAGCTGTAAAATACCTTTAAATATTTAATAAACCAATTAAAAATACAAAATTTATATTTGCTAGATAAAATTGTCTATAAAGTAAAAATCAAAAAAGTATATCTCTATTTTTGAGACAAGGTTGGGTTGTAATTTAAATCCCACTCAACAATTTATGCATCCACATCGACGTAAGGGAGATCCAAAAAATAAAATATCAACAAGTATAACCGCGTCTTCTGCGATACCCAACCAACCATTTCAATACATGGCTGGATATTTTATTACTTGTAACTGCCTAAGCCTCACCTCATATCAAATAGGAACAATTTCGGCATCAGTCATATCAGTAAAGTGCATTCGAGATTTTTTGCACTCAACGGTACTATATATTTTTAATAAAAATAAATGGCGTATTACTTGATTAATATTAATCCTTTTGTTTTGAAATACTGCCATACCAACAGTTTCCAGTAAGTATATAATCAACTGGTTAAGCATACCTATTAATTCAACAACTTTAACAGGTATCCAGCAAGGGAGATAACTCCTCAATTAACCATTCCATACCAACCCCAATTATCTTCATCACACAAAAAGCATATCTCAACAATTGCGACCGCACATCAATTAATACGTGTTGGAGAATAGTCCCAAAGCGAGTTCCCATTAATAAAGCAAACTCCACCAAACCCACAACTGCCTTGATTGGGGATTCCTGACCCAATAAGGGCAGATAAACTTTGGCATAAAAAGGCTCATGCTCTTGGAGTGGTGGTAATTCTCCTTTCTCCCCTAACGATTTAATTATTGCTGCTATCGTCTGAGGCAATCCCTTCCAACCCCCCAAACTTTTATTGGCAATCTGACTTATCCGCTCTTGGGTAACCGCATGGTCAGGATATTTTTCTTTTAATTCCTCCTCAATTTTTTCCTGGGTCGGTTTTACCTGATGTGCGATTAAATCAGCGCAAGCTTTAACGATCGCTATTTTAGTTTGCTCCCCATAATCGGCAGCCCTGAAATCGATTTCAATCGCCTGCTTGGTTTCAAACTTACATCCTGGAAGTTCCACTTGGAAAAACTCCAAATCAAAATCCCCGACGAAATAATAAATCAATTCCTCCTCCGGGCGCAAGTGCGATCGCAAGCGACCAGCTTCTTGTAATATCTCGGCACGGACAAAAGAATCGATAAATTCCTGGTAATCAAGGTCGCTCCCCTGTTGCATAAGAGCATAGTCGTTACTACCTTGTTTGCCAAACCGTGCTGCCATGAGCCGGATTCGCTCCTCTTTCTGGTCTCCCTCCAAGTCGGGGCTAACCCCCGTCAATATCTGATACTCGGCAGCCAGTTCCCCAATATTCGGGTAGGGTATACCCATCGATACCAGTACGTTGGCATCTTTGAAGCGGTTTACCCCCCGACTATCTCTAAAATGGTAGCCATCCCCATCCAGAGCGAAGGCTTTTCTTTCAATAATAGCGACACTCAACCCCTCGTACTTATTAATAATACCCTCGCGACATGCCATCACCCGCGCTATCATACTTTCCCGGCGATCGCGCCCAAGTACCCCCATCCCTGTAACCTGAATGACGGTGAGGTTTTCATAACTAGGGACAACTTGCTCAATTTGGAGAATATTTTCTACTCCCACACCTAGCTTAAGGGCAAGATAGCGAACATCCATCGTGCCATCTAAATAAATATTAAACTTAGCGGCACGGGCTACTTCTTGGTGGCGGTTGTCGGCTACGTATATCGATAATATTCCTTTATCGAAATGTAATGCGCCTTTTTGAAAGAACGCCCATACCTCAAGCATGGGTACCAACCAGTTGAGGGAGATTGATTCAAGGGTACGTTTGGCTTCTCTGTAGCTTTCTTGACGCAGTAGTTGGTTTGCTGTACGTAATTTGGAACGCTCTTTCTTACTCATGGATGTGGTATCAATTCCGTCAGTACCATCAGCCAAGAAAGATAAATCGGGTTTGAGGCAACGATCCAACTCCTCGATTGTATCGGCAATGTATAAGGGTAGTTCCCCTAACAATTGACGTATCGCCGTGTCGTTATAACCGTAGCGATCTGATTCGGGAACTCCATGAGAAAATGCAATATTTACGGATTTCGCTTGCCCTTTATCCTCTACGGCTTTTAGTTTTTCCCACAGCCACCGTAACTTCTCAAATATTGGGTGCAACTTGACAAACAATTCTGGGTTGCGAATTGCCAACTCTCCTACGGTTTGATTAAAATCGCTTATACTTACTTCGATTTTCTTTTTCGTAGTAAATAACCCAGATGCCTCGTCCCAGTACATCCCCACATCGCCGTATTCATAATCATCTACCAACGGTAAACTTTGGGGATGTGCTCGGATTTCGCTGTGTTTTAGTACCTCCATCCGCTTATTGCGGTAGCCGAACCCCGGACCTGTTGAAGTCTGACAAGCAAATTGCAGGTGGCAGCTAGCACAAATTGGGTTTTCTTGCGCTTCAATATTGTTAATATTTTTATTACTTAAAGCGCGGAAGGTGGGGGTACGGTGGCAGTTACCCACGACTTTAGCCGTATCTTCAGGCTCGTTTCCAGTTGGGTGGACGGTGAAAGCTCGACCCATCGGGGTGGTTCGGTTTTTGTCTATTACTAACCCATTATGGCGTGGGGGTAAATCGACAAAGTGCTTTTCCACTGTCAGTGTGGTGGGGTTGCGATGGTCAGCGGCGTTGTAAAATAATTGTCGAACATCAAACTCATGCGCTCTCATGCTCCCTGCGGTGTGCGACTTACCCACACCAGGCACGGATTTGTCAAATATATGACACCACCCTTTAGCAACAGCTTCCTTCCAGATAGTTACCCGTTCGTCACCCATATATATGATACGAGGACAACCAAGTTTAATATATTCAGCAGGGGTCGGAAGTTGATCCGGAGTGAAGATAATTGTAGCGGTGGGCGCAGAACGTTCGCGCAACCGTTGTCCTCTACGATTAAACCCACTCCCCCGTCGGAATAATTTTTTAACTTTTCTTAATTGGTATTTGACATCATCCCAGAACCTGCTGGGATTGCGCGATAATGATTCAAACTGCGCCCAGGTGAGTATCTCGTATTCACCTCTATATTCATCTGGGTCAGCACATGATTTATCAAGTTGTCCCCACCATGCCACCCGTAAAGTATAACCCCAAAGGCGCAATAAATCGTATGCCCGGCGGTACTGACGCATCACATTTTTATTTGCGATCGCACCCGCATCTGCCCACAAAAGGACATTTTTACAACTGCCCAACTGAGTAGAAGCTGCTTCTAAGTAGCGCTTGAATGTCTCTGGGGAAGAAGCAAACTGACCCCCTGCTGCACCAATTACAATTTGCGATCGCAATTGTGAAATTATCCAGGGTTTGAGTATCCCCTCGGCAAGACCAATGTAAGAAAAAAGCTGCAAGCTGTCGGTAGAAGCAAAACGGCTATTAGCTATCGGATGAGGGTTTTCATTACTTTGAGAGAACTTGCTGGGGAGATGTTCTCCTAAGCCAACTAAGTCCCACCCTTCGGGTTCCGCTTTGCGGTACGGGTAGGCTATGCGAGCAGAAAAAAAGTTTTTACTTAAATTTGTATTGTTACAAAAATTATTAGTATTAATAGGCTGACAATACGTAAGCGGCAACTCCCCGTTTGTCAGGTGTGCTGTGGAACCATTCGGGCGGTTACGAGTGCGCGAAGTTGCCCAGAGATATTTGGGGGTATCCTCGCTCAAGTTATCTACTCGCTGCTGCCATGCTAGGATTTGGAAATATTCATTCCACACTGGGACAAGATAACCGGAGTGGTAGTTAACCAGCGACTTACCAGAGATAGATACACCTGCGGTGCGGTGGTCAACTTCTTCTTTTAACTGCTGCCATTGAGTGAGGGAGCGAAACATCCCGGCTGTAATTAGTTCGTCCGATAACCCCCGGCGGCGCAAATCTTCTCGGTGGGCGGAAGATAACTGTAGTTGCCCAAGAATATCTCGAATTTGGGTATCGCGATCGCCTTCAGTAAGACTTGCCGCATGGCGAGCTTTTTCAATACGCAACCGTTCAATACGCAGGTTTCGCCAGCGTTCTGCCCACTCACGCTTCAATTCTTCATTTATTTCTCCAGTGTCGCGCCGTATTATTCCCCATAACCCATCGCTAGTAAGTTTGAGAAACTGCCAACCGGGGGGGGCTGAATATGCATCCGTCGCAGTCATGCACAATACGGTGTCGGGACTATCCGGTAAGTGGCGGCACTTACCTTTTATATCACCACACACTGGGCAAGGATTATGGCGGCGGGTAGCAATAAATTTACTCATCCCGCACCCCCTTTTCTGTCAGTAAGAGCAAAAGTCAAAATTATCCACACGAGTTATCACCTTGGAAAAAGTACGCTCCTCGTGCTGCTAAGAAAAAAGAAATGCTAACCTATTAATTAAGAATTTTTAGTCTAGGGATTTGTTCAGAGTAGGTCAGCACTCTTGGTCTTATGCTGCACACAAATCCCCAGTCTTTTCCTTATTAACCATCATTTCAAATTCAAGCTTGCGCTTGGAAACCATCTCCTCATACCTACCAGTCTCAAAATCAGCCAAAATTCTTTCCTCCTCCAAAGTAAAATTCGTAATATCTAACATCGCAGTGAACATCATCTGAAGTGGATAAACGTGAGAAAACTTCTCCAGTAATTGATAAACCCGCTCTCGCTCTCGCACTGATGGCTCATCCTGCAATGTGGCATTTATATTTGCTGGTTTGATACCTAAAGTCTCCAAAGCGTAAGTTTTACTATTGCGAAAAGCAAAGACTACAAATTCATCGGTGATTTTAATCACACGAGCTTCTTTAAAAAAATCAGTCCGGGGTTCTTTTTTGAACTGGTAAACCTGACCAACTTCAAACTTACGCCAAGGGTTGCGAAAACCAGTCCCCACAAAAGCTAAACCATCCTTAATACTATTTACCTCGTTACTCTCAATTGCATCTAATACTTTGTCCTTACGGTCATCGGAGAGAAACCTATAAGCTGCATCAATACTCCGGTTAAACTCTCTTTCCAATGCAACAGCCGCCTGAAATTTTTCTTCTTGACGTAATTGATAAATTAAATCAAATACCTTCTTGCCCTTGTGATAACTGCCAACGCTTATATTTAGATTGTCCGAAACCTCCCGAATCACTCGCTTGCCCTTGGCTAATTGAGAGTTACTATCATTTATCGAATGATTCAAATTTGAATCATTCGATTGATTCAAACGACGAGCGCTCTCCCTTTGTCTTTCTCTCGCTTGGGGACGAAGTACGCTTTCCCAGTACTGCCCCTCCTGAAATTTCTGGTAATGAGTCTTTCCACCTTCCCGGTGGAGATTAAAGTCAAGCACCAGCCTCAAATCTTCTTCTTTTGAAGCAGACTCAACAAATTCCACCTTCACTTTTGTAATTTCAAGCTTGCGGGCTATCTGCAACCGACACTTACCCGCCAAGACAAGATTTACACCAGTGCGTGCAGATACCTTCAAAGATTCAAGAATTCCTTTTTCAGAAATACTTTTTTCCAAAGCAGGACGATCCTCGTTTTCACCGTAAATTTCTATTAACTTTGGGTGAATGACCAATTCACCTGGGGTCAGATGAACAATCCGACTATCATCGCAATGGCGCATATTTGTACCCAGATATATTTCACTCGTCATCATCAAACACAACGAAGAATGGACTCTTACTGGCTTAGAAGCGTTTTAAGAGCAATGAAATAAAATAGTAGCGATCGCCGTACACCGCTTCGCGCATGAAAACCGCGCAAGCGTCTCGCTCCAGAAGGCGGGTCTTTGACCATCGCTCAAAACGTTTACTCATAAAGTATTTCCAAGTTTGCGTAACTTTGCGTACTTTGAAATGGAGCTACAACATTCTTATGTAAAAAGAAGTTACTGATTGTTTGGACAATACCGACTAAGTTCTTGTTTGGGAAAGCTCTGATAAGCGCATACATTTTGTGGAGGTACTAACTGAATACCAATACTCTAAGTATTGGTGGTATAGCTTTGCGGCAACTTATACTTAGTTGTCGTTGCCAAAATAAATAAAGATAAATATGATGCAAATATTTTAAAATGTATTTAATTATACAGTTTAACCAAAAAATCACAGAATGCTGCGTTACCTTGCTTCTCAAGAGAGGTTCTTTAGTATTGTCAAATTTTGTAAAGTTTTTCCGAAAAATCGACATTTGCTGTTTCTTGGAGAGTCGATTTGCACGTTGAGCTAAGAACATAGTATTATGGGGGAAGTTAAGTTAGTTAGTTAAATCAGAACAGCGAAAAGGGCTTCATCAATCAACAAGACTGATGAGCTTTATTTCGGTAAACAAGTCACTGTCTAGGTGTCAAACTAATCAGTGACTCAAAACAAGTGAGCAGTTATCCAGCTCGTGACGGGTGATTGTCGTTTACAAAGACTCGTGTTGTCAGCATGAGTCTTTGTTGGTTTTATGCTAGAATAATAACAATATCAAGTATACCATTTATCTTAATTTTCGGCAGAATTTTCCAGCGATTTGATAATTTAGTTACAACTAAGTTAAAAACGCAAGAAATCCTGTAGAAGCCGGTTGTTAAGGAGTTTTTCATGTCTTCTAAAGCAAAAACCATATCTTTAACTGATAAACAAAAAGCGGTACTCAAACAAATTGCAACCTCATCTAGCAGTTCTGTAAAATTGGCAAAGCGGGCACAGGTGATACTGGCTGCAACTTCCATGACCGTCAATTCACAAATTGGCGAACAGGTAGGGATGGATAGGAATCAGGTTAGAGTGTGGAAAGAGAGATGGATAAATGCTGCTCCTGAATTATTAGATGCAGAAAAACAGGGGTTAGAGGATTTTGAGCTACAGGAGATAGTGGTTGAGTTTTTGAGTGACAAATCTCGTTCCGGAATGCCTAATGTCTTTAGCGAAGAACAGGTAAGCCAAATTCTGGCTTTAGCAGAAGCTAAAGAAGTTTTTGGGCACAAGGAAATTATAGAACTGCCGGGGTATAGAGAAAGTAAGCAAATAGCCGATGAGGCTGTTAGGCTAGGCATTGTACCAAATATTTCCCCTAGAAGTGTAGGACGATTCCTGAAACAAAGAAATGCAGTAGCAGTTTAGGTTCATCAACGTTTGTTATTTTTACTAACGCACAGCTAGTTCACGACTTATTGAACTCCCTTGAATAGACTCATCAGGCAAAATAGAGGGTTCAACATTGTGGTGTTTTGAAATACCACCCCAAGAGTCAAGCATCTGACTGTACAAAGTCGTCATTTCCCAAGCAATTCTAGCGTAGCTTTTACCCAGAGGCGAGTCGGGAGCGCATTGAGAAATCAAATCCAGCCCCATTGCCAAGTGTTTCTGGTCAATTTCTTTATGAACTTGCCAATAGCGACCCACTTTCAGCCCCAGCGCTTCAAGTTTTAGGTTTACTTTAGAGAAGAAGTCATAAGACACTCCTTCCGAAATTAAATTCAGTGCGATTACTTGATGTGCGCTCGATTCACGTAGAACAGAGCGAAAACAATAAGCTGAAACAGCAATTGTTTCTAACGTGGCTGGTACGCTGGTTGGACTCTCGTCCGGCTTTAGAAAACCGTGTTTGTGCATCCAATCAATTAGCTGTTCGCAGTGATCTACTTCCTCCATCGCATGAACAGCGAAGCAACCTTGGAAATTTTCGTCACCACACATGGCATAGCGCAGAGATAACGCTCTTCGTAAAGTCGCGGGATTGGTAATATAACTGACGAATCCAGCCTCTAATGTCCTCCGGCTTTGAAGATAAAGCCAGTTCTTTATAAAAATGCCCATCTCCAAGACGACTCCGATATTCTTCTGCCAAACTTAACAACCACTGCATTGGTAAAATTCCCCTTATGTATACTCAATTTGGTATTCTAGTTTGGTGAAATTTGTAAACACCAGCTATTTCTAGTATATTGGTATAGTAAAGCTAGTCAAGTAGTATAAAGAATTTTAACGAATAGAGGGGGATTGAAAGCTGCTAAGTGTTGTTACGTAAATCTTGTCGGAATTGACAGCAATCTCAGGATGTAGTTTATTTAATCGATAAGCAATTCTACTTAATGCGAGTCAATGCGACTTAAAGTTAGCTATCCAGCCAATATAATTGGTTAGAATACTTTGGACACAAGTATGGTAGGATAACGTTTGCAGTTTTGCCATGCGATACAACTCAATCAAGCAAGAATCTCCGCTCATAAATGGTCGGAGATTGTCTAAATTTTAGTAATTTTTTATACGTAATTTTATGAATTGCTTAAATAAAGGTAAAATCCAACCTAATGCAGCTGGCATTCTCGTAGTCGATAGTAATAGAACGATGGTGAGCCTAAATCGAAACTTTTTAGATTTGTGGAGTCTCTCTAAACACCTTATCATGTCACAAGATGATGAGGAGGTGTTGAAGTTCGTTTCCAAACAATTTGAATATCCCAAAAGCTTTTTTAAAGAGGTTAAAAAGATATACATGCAGCAGCATTTGGAGATTCATGACACTATTCAATTAAAAGATGGTCGAATATTTGAGCGACATTCGCAGCCGCAATGGTTAGAAGAAAAATATGTAGGAAGACTCTGGATGTTTTCTTGTATTACTGAATCACGATTGGCAAATAATCTGCTGGAAAGTTCAGTAAATTATTGTAGGTATCCAATAGTTGTAAATTTCTAGATACTCATTTTCTTGAATACTTTTTTATAATGTTTAACTTACGTAATTATAATTTTCCGGAAATATGTACAATAACTTCTGGCTATCGAGATAGATGATAATGCCTGTTCCGGATTTCCTTCCCATTGTTGTCAATTCCTCAGCACCAATAACAATTAATGCCCAGATTGCTGAACAAATTAAACTACTAATTGCTATGGGAGAGTTACAGCCAGGTGATGCTTTACCAACTGTTACTCAATTAGCCAAACAAGTAGGTGTCAACCACAATACCCTTGCAGCAGTCTATAACGATTTAATATCTGACGACTATCTAATAGCCCAAAGAGGTAAAGGAACTTTCGTCGCTAATACCCAAGTTGTACTAAATATTATTACTAACAAACAATTCTACAATTTACTAGGTCAAGCTTTTAGTGCTGCGGCAATAATCGGATTATCTGCATCTGAATTTGCTGGAGCAGCTTATGCACAAGCAGTGATGTTAAATCGGTATTCCTCTACTTCTTTAAAATTAGTCTTTGTCGGATGTTCGCATCAGAGCGCAGATATATATGAAGCTATCAAATCAGAAATAAAAATTCCTTTATCATTTCTTCGTTTGTCAGATTTAAATCCTAATGAGACAAACACTTTACAAGAAATATTAGCTGCTGACCTTGTGATTACGACAGCGCAACATCAATGGGAGGTTATTCAATTAACTGCTCCCGAACAGGAAGTAATTTCCATTAATATCAAGCCAGATATACAACTTCTGACACAAATTTCGTCAAAACCTCGTAACACAAAGGTACTACTTGTTAGTAGTTCAGAAACTGATAGCGAGGATATGAAACGTATTCTAGTGCAGGCTGGCATTTCTCATATAAGTTTTCAAACAATAGAATTAAAGGGTCTTGAGCAAAGTCCTCAACTATTATCACAATTTGAGCTCGTTTGCGTTTCAAAAGTAGTTGAAGACTATGTATGTCAGTATAACCCCCATCCGGAGAGAGTAATGGTTTTTAATTTCAGCATTGATGAAAGTAATATGTCTGTTTTGAAAGCTCGAATCGCTACAATTAAATTAGGAAAATCCATTGTATAGAGCTTTATGACATTAATGAGAGGCGCAAAAAGATCGAAACTAAATCACTTCAGTATTCTCAGTTTATTTCGTTATTCTTTTATCTGTTTGAGGCTTGTAGAACGTTTAGAATAAAAGTCTTTTGACTTCGTACATAAGTCACTTCCTACCAACACTACATGGGAGCAACCTTCTAACAGTGAGGTCGGATAAAAAAGGTGCGTTCACGCAGTGTACCGTAGGTATCGCTAAAAATTATATTTAAGTAAAAAGTGATTTTATTTACAGAAAAATACTGTTTGACAGGAGAATTAATCTTTATGAGATATCTCATTGTGATACTGCGTGATAAAAATCTAATAATTGATAAGTTTCATGTGGACATTGGAGTTTCTTTAATAAAGGGGGAATGTGTATCCATAAGAACATTACTTGTAGGTAAACTGCCAAGCTCTAAACTTGTTAATTTCGATTGACGTAAATTTATGCCGATACCAAAGTAATATCTTATACCAATTATTTATGAAGCTGCGTTAAATAAAGCTTCAAGAATGAAGTCGTAAGAGGTGAGAGAAGCAATCACCTCTGGTGTAATAGTTTCTAGCACCTCATACCAGTTCTGTGTGAAGATGCGCCAAACTACGTCAAACTATTAGGTGGGTGTATTTGGTGCTTTTGTTATGAGTCGTCCATTTCAAATCGAGATTTCAGAAAGCCAAGAAGAACTTGAGAAAGCGATCAGATATGCGACAAGCGGTGATCTGTAAAGAACGATTGCAGATGCTCTACTGGCTTAAAAGTGGTCAAGTAACAAGCAGGCGATCGCTCAATTCACAGGTCGCAAAATTTTTCTCCCACCAGTCCAACATAATTTATCACCTTTAGCACCTAATTTCAATTACTCTACCGTATATACTTTGCTTTTTTCTAAATCCTTTATGAGCAAGCCTTTTGAGACTTAACGGGAAAAGTCAGATCATGGTATAGGGACGCTCACTTATGGTTGCAACAGAATTAAACGCTGCGACCATATAGCGCTTCTCAGTTGGGTGCAATATAGTAACAACAGTGAGTGAACCATCCAATAATGTCTTTAAGAGTGACTGTGGCTAGAGCATCTGTAATAGCTTGATCTAATTCTTCATAGGTTCTGGCG
>JAESGF010000223.1_pt1 | contig 32346 bp, 28 predicted proteins | sample 9269621 | NCBI WGS metagenome assembly JAESGF01 (sample SAMN14515066, study PRJNA621663) | algae metagenome | isolation source: Tolypothrix carrinoi HA7290-LM1 and co-occurring heterotrophs from dry rock... | place: USA: Makauwahi cave, Kauai, Hawaii | collected 2011-01-06
TCGAGGAGGTCGAGGTTCTCCTCGCCCGGCACGCCGAAGATCCGCGTGACGCCCTCGTTCTCGAGCGCCGCGACGAACAGGTCGGACCCCTTGGTCATGCTCTTACCTCCTGCGGGACGATCCCCGAGCCGACCTGCGTCATGGGCGCGAACGGGTGATCGCCGCAACTCCGCTCTCCCGCCCGGTCGGCCGGCGAGGGCTGAAGCACCCTGACCGAACGCGGGCTGGCATTGCCTCCGGGCGTCCGGCGCGACGGGCTACCCGCTCCTCCTCAGCGAGGTCAGCAGGTGCCCGTACAGCGCCTCGCGGGGGCCGCGGGCAGGGACACCGGCCGCCGTTCCCGGTGCGCGTCACCACCCCTTGCCGCGCGCCGCCACGGCGAACACGGCCTCGACCCGGCCCTCTCGCACCGCGACGACATGGTCGTGGAGATTGAAGGTGGGATCGCAGTGACCGGGGATGAGGAGGAGGCGATCGCCGAGCCGCAGCGTGCTCGCCGGGTCCGTGACGACGCCGTGCTCGTCGCTGGCGCCCACGTAGGCGATCTCCGGCCGGCCGTGCACGACGGGAAGGCCGGTGTCGATGCTCGCCGCCTTGTGGCCGGCATCCACGACGGCGCGGCCCGAGCCGGCGGTCGACATCACCGTCGCGAGCACGAAGAGGGCGTGGGCGAAGGCCGGCGCGTCCTCGGCCGGGGTGTTCCGGGCATAATCGGCGTCCATGAAGGCATATGAGCCGGCCTGCACCTCGGTGTAGACGCCGGACGCGGCTTCCAGCGTGAAGGTGCCGGTGCCGGCGCCGGTCACGTCGGGGCAGGGGATGCCTCGCCGCTCCAGCGCGGCAAGGGACTGACGCACCAAGTCCACGGCCCGGGCGATCGCCGCGGCGCGCTCGTCGGGCGTCCTCAGGTGCTGAGCAGCGCCATGGTAGGCCTGGAGGCCGGCGAAGCGAAGCCCCGGCTCGGCGGCGACGGTGGCCGCGAGGTCCGCCGCCGGCGTACCGGGCGAGACGCCGCATCGGCCGGCGCCGACATCGATCTCCACGACGACACCGAGCGTGCCGCCATGGCGGCGGACCGCCGCCCCGAGACGGGGGACCACGGTGGCATCGTCGACGCAGACCGCCATCCGCGCCGTGGCGGAGAGGCGGGCGAGCCGGTCGATCGTCCCGTCCGCAACCACCTCGTTGGCAACAAGGACGTCGTCGATTCCAGCGCGGACGAACGCCTCCGCCTCTGCGACCTTCTGGGCGCAGATGCCGGCCGAGCCACCGTCCGCGATCTGCCGGCGGGCGAGCTCCGGCGTCTTGTGCGCCTTGCCGTGCGCGCGCAGACGCACCCCGCGCGCCGCGCACGCCTGCCGCATCGCCGCGAGGTTCGCCTCGAACGCGGGGAGGTCAAGGATCAGGGCCGGCGTCGCGATCTCGCCGAGTGTCATTCCGGGCCGGGCAGGGACTTCGTAGCCGACCTCGCCCTCCGGGTCAGGGCGGATTGTCTCAGGAATCCTGTCCAGAAGCCGCCTCCGTCGCTGTGCCCTAATGGTGTCGGCGGCGAGGGTAGGAGGCCGCCGCCGCAGCGTCGAGGCCCGGACCTCGTGCGACGGCCGCGTTCCCGTCCCAGCGACGCCGTGCACCGGAAGGAGTTGTCCGTATGCTTCTGTTCTTATGCGATGCGGTCGGGCAACACTCAATGCCAGTTGACCCTCTCCGCCAGGCCAATTTGGATGTGTCAATCGGCAAAGAATGCTCGCCTGCCGCGCAGGGATCGCCTACTCTCAGGCTGCAGGATTGGCAGTTGAGTGCCAATCAACACGGTTTGCGAGTAAACGCGCTTTGGATGTTTCCGTCAGAACGGCCGCCGAATCGGCGTTGATCGACACGATCGCGCCGCATTTTGACCAGGCCTTCTACCTGTTCCGGAACAAGGATGTCGCCTCGGCAGGGGTCGACCCGCTGGTCCACTTCGTGCGCTGGGGTCATCGCGAGGGGCGGAACCCGCACCCGGGCTTCTCTCTCGCGGCGTACGCCGCCGCCTTCCCGGACGTCGCCAGCGCCGGCGAGAATCTCTTTGCCCACCACATCCAGGCAACCGGAACCGCGACCTTCCCGGTCGATGCGGACGTCGATGCGCGGGTCGAGATGCTCGCCCTTCTCGCCCCGCTGTTCGACGCCGACTTCTACAGAGCCACCAATCCGGACGTCGCCGAAGCCGGCACCGACCCGCTGGCGCACTTCATCGACAACGGCCACGCCGAGGGGCGCGACCCGTCGCCGGACTTTTCCCTCGCCGCCTACCTCGCCGCCAATCCGGATGTCGCCGCGAGCGGGATGAACCCGCTCCTCCACTACGCCAGGCACGGCCTGATCGAGGGCCGACGGCTGCGCCCGGAGGGCGATGCGGTCGTCGGGGAGCGCCAGCTCATCGCCCCCTACTTCAACGCTGCTTACTACACCGCGATGAATCCGGATGTCGCGGCCAGCGGGCGCGACCCGCTCGATCACTTCCTCGCCGTCGGCTGGCGCGAGGGGCGGGACCCGAACCCCTTTTTCTCCACCCGCTTCTACCTCGAAACCAACCCGGACATCGCCGCGCTCGGCCGCAATCCGTTTGCCCATTACCTTGAGGCCGGTCGGCGCGAGGAGCGTGACCCGCTGCCACCGCTCGACCACCGCATCCACGCCCTGAAGTCGCTGACGCCGCTCGACCACGGCCCGGACGACCGCGCCGACGTCGCCGATCTCGAGGCCGACCGGCTGATCGAGGCGCTGCTGAGCGATGGCCGGCCGAGCGTCATGGTGTCCGTGGCGCACGACGACCACGACCGCAGTTTCGGCGGCATCCAGCTCTGCGTCGACCGCGAGGCGACGCTCGCCGGCGAGCGAGGGGTCCCGTACCTCGCGCTGTTCCCGCTTCGGATGCGCGCGACGCTGGCGCGGGCGGGGAGCGATCCGCTGCTCGGCGTCCGCCTCGACGGACGTTATCTCGGCTGCATGCGGACATCGCTCGTCCGCGCCGCCTTGGCGGCCGTCGCGGACAGCGGGGCCAGCCTCGCGCTCGTCGTACACTCGCTGTTCGGCCATGCGCCGGAGCGGATCGGCGACATCGGCGAACTCTGCGACGACGCGGTGTTCTGGCTGCACGACTACAGCGTCCTGTGCCCGGGCAATCACCTCCTCAGAAACCGCGTAAGCTTCTGCGCGGCGCCCGCAGCCGCGTCCACGTCCTGCCGGATCTGCGTCTTCGGCGCGGAGCGGAACCGCCACATGCGGCGGGTGGACGGGCTGCTGTCGCGACGTCCGTTCCGGTTCATCGCGCCGTCCGAGTTCGCGCGCGACCTCATTCTCGAGAGGTCTGCGGGCCGGCCGATCAGTGACGTCGCGGTCGTGCCGCACTGCCGCGTGGTGTTCGGTTCCGCGGCGGCCGAGACGGCGACGCAGCGCTCGCCGGGGCCGATCCGGGTCGCCTATCTCGGCTGGCCGGCCCCCTTCAAGGGATGGATGACCTTCCTACGCCTCGCCAACGAGCTCGCGTGGGACGGCCGGTACCAGTTCCTCGCCTTCACGGCGTCCGACATGGTGCCGCCGTGGATCGTGCGTCACTGCGTGACGACTCGCGGCTCGGACCCGCAGGCGATGGTGCGCGCCTTGCGCGAGGCGGACGTGGACATCGTGCTCCTCTGGTCGACCTGGGCGGACGCGTTCTCGATTGCCGCCCACGAGGCCGTCGCTGCGGGCAAGCTCCTCGTGACATCGCGGCAGTCCGGCAACATTGCCCGGGTGGTGGCCGAGCACGACGCTGGTCACATCCTCGACGACGTCGACGCGCTGAAGGCGCTGTTCGAGGGCGACCGCCTTGCGGCGGAAGTGGCGCAGCCCCGAGCCCGTCCGGTCGGCAATGTGCGCTACTCGCAGATGAGCTTCGAGGTCCTGCCGCTGCGCCAGAGCGCCGGCGAGGGCGGCTGGCCCGTCCCGGCGACCCGGCCACGCCATTTCGTGAACGCGGGCCGCTGACGGTGCGCGTCACCGCCTTCACCAGCTTCTCGTTCAGCTACCTGAACCGCGCACGGGTCCTCGCCGAGAGCATCAAGCGGCACCATCCGGACTGGTCGGTGATCGCCGCGATCGTCGATCGCGAGCCGCCGGGCTTCACGTTCGATCCGTCAGCCGAGCCGTTCGATGCCATCCTCGGCGTCGACGACATCGTCGGCCCGCTCGGCTCCGCCTGGCTGTTCAGCCACAATGTCGTGGAGGCGTGCACGGCGGTGAAGGGGCCGGTCCTGCGCCGCCTCCTCGATGGCGGGGCGGACGCCGTTGTCTATCTTGACCCCGATACCGTCGTCTTCAGCCGTCTCGAGCCGGTTGTCACCGCCCTTGGCAGCGCGTCCGTCGCGCTGACGCCGCACCAGGTCGAACCCAACGTCGGCGCCCGCGCGATCCGTGACAACGAGATCACCTCGATGCGGCTCGGCGCCTACAATCTCGGCTTCCTCGCGGTGCGTGCCGACGACACGGGCCGGGACTTCGCCGCCTGGTGGGCCGGCCGGCTGGAGGAGATGTGCTACGACGAGCCGGCGGACGGCCTCTTCGTCGACCAGAAATGGTGCGACCTCATCCCGTGCCTGTTCGACCGCGTGGCCATCCTGCGCGACCGGGGGCTCAACGTGGCGAGTTGGAACCTGTCACGCCGCCGGGTGACATTCGATTCGGCAGGCGAACTCGCTGTGGACGGCCTGCCGCTTCGCTTCTTCCACTTCACCAAGCTCGGTCCGGCCGGCGAGGCGATGACCCGCCGCTACGCCGCCGACAATGTCGAGGTGCACGAACTCTGGGCCTGGTACGCCCGCGAGGTGGCTCTCGCCAGCGAAGCGACGATCCCGGACGGCTGGTGGGCCTTCTCCACCTACGACGACGGCACACCCATCGTGCAGGCCGAGCGTGCCCTCTACCGCCGCCGGCGCGACCTCCAGTCCGCCTTCAGCTCCCCCTTCGCGACCGGCCCGGGCACCTACAGGGCCTGGCTCGACCGCCACAGGGAGGAGCTTGCGGCGTGACGCAGCCGATGACGGCGCAGACCACGGCTTGACGGCGCCCCTCCGGCACGGACCCTTGGCGGCGCGCCGTCGCTCCAGTGCGCAACAGGGCGGAACAACGTCCGACGCCGAGAGGAACCCCATGCTGCTCGACCACATCGAGGTCATCGACCCGCGCTTCGCCGCGCTGACCCAGGCGAACACCCATCTTGAAAAGCTCTGGACCGGAGGGCGCTGGGCGGAGGGCCCCGCCTACTTCGCCGCCGGCCGCTACCTCGTCTTCTCCGACATCCCCAACAACCGGATGATGCGGTTCGACGAGACGAACGGCGTCACGAGCGTGTTCCGCGAGCCGGCAATGAACTCCAACGGCAATACGCGGGACGCCGAGGGGCGCCTCGTCACCTGCGAGCACGGCGGCCGCCGGGTTACCCGCACGGAACACGACGGTCAGATCACCGTTCTCGCCGACCGCTGGAACGGCAAGCGTCTCAACTCGCCGAACGACGCCGTGGTGCACCCGGACGGCGGCATCTGGTTCACCGACCCCACCTACGGCATCGACGCCGACTACGAGGGGCACCGGGCGGAGAGCGAGATCGGCGCCTCCAACGTCTACCGCATCGACCCGGACGGCACGGTGGAGGCGGTCGCGACCGACTTCGTGAAGCCGAACGGACTCGCCTTCACGCCCGACTACTCGGCGCTCCTCATCGTCGACACAGGCGCGACCCACGTCCCCGACGGCCCGCGTCACATCCGCCGCTTCGAGGTGGTGGACGGCAAGCGCCTCAAGGGCGGCGAGGTGTTCGCCACCTGCGACGCGGGCCTGTTCGACGGGTTTCGGCACGACGAGCATGGCAACGTGTGGACGAGCGCCGGCGACGGCGTCCACGTGTTCGACCCGGGCGGCACGCTCCTCGGCAAGATCCGCGTGCCAGAGGTGGTGGCGAACGTCTGCTTCGGCGGGCGCGAGCGGATCCGCCTCTACATCTGCGGCACCACCTCGCTCTACGCGACGTACGTCCGCCCGCGCGGTATGCCGTACCCTTCGCGGCGATAGGCACCGTACGGCGGGAACACAGGGCACTTGGCCGCCGCGGTGACGACCGGCAGCCGGGGAGGGCGGCCCGGAGTCGCCGCGGCCAAGCGTCGCCGCCGCGACCGCTCCGCGGGCCGGCAACCCTGCAGCGGCGGGGAGCGCCGTGCTCGGACACGTCAGATCGGGCAGGCGCGGCCGAGGGGCTCAGTCTGCCTCTTGCCAGTGGGGGTAGGTGACGTAGGCCGTCGTCGCGCCCTCGGGGCCGGCGGTGATCGTCACCGACGAGCCCTTCGGCATGTAGATGATCTCGCCCGGCCCCGCGCCGACCGTGCCCGCCTCGGACGTGACGGTGATGGCGCCGTCGAGGATCATCATCACGTCGTCGACCGCGATCTCCTCCTCGATCCTCTGGTCCGGACCATAGCGGCCATAGCCGATGGTGACCGGCCCGCCGTGGCGCTGGTCGACCACGTTCCCCGCGAAGACATCCGCCTCCTGACCGGGGCTACGCTCGAAGACGGCGTCGGTGATGGCGATCCTGCGAACGGCCATGGCGGCTCTCCTCTGTGTCGGCTTGGCTGGTCGGTCGGCCGGGCTGTCGGCGCGGGCCACCACGCTGGCACCCCGCTGGCCCGGCCGCGACGGGCGGGCCAGCACCGCTAGATGGCGCGCGAAGGCCGTGCGGCGAGGTCGCGGCGCCGCGGGGGCGGCTTACCCGACCGTCTCAATATCGCGGGCCGCGCGGTGCGGGCCTCCGCCGGCGCTGCTAGCCTCCCGGGAGAGGCGGCGATCGGCCGCCCGCCCGGGCGGACGACGCGCGGGGGCAAGGCAACGCGCCACAGGGCGCGAAGGCAGGGACGGGACACGCGGCATGGCGCTCGAGATCAGGCTCCTCGACTACGGCGACATCGAGCTCGAATCGAGCTTCCTCGTGCTGGGGCGCGACTGCGGTCGCACCCGTCGCGTCCCGGTCTACGGATTCCTGATCCTCGGCGGCCGCTACCCCGTGGTGGTCGACACCGGCTACCGCGACAACGCGATCATGGAGACGCTCGGCATGCGTGGTCTCCAGTTCCACGAGAACATGATCGAGAACCAGCTCGCCCGCCACGGCGTGCGCGTCGGCGACGTCCGCTACGTCGTCCACACCCACCTCCACATCGACCATGCGGGCAAGGACGACCACTTCCCGATGAACACGACGGTGGTCCTCAACCGCCGGGAGCTCGAGCATTCGGTGTCGGGCCTCATGTTCCCGCAGTACCCGAAGCCGGACATCCAGCACCTCATCGAGCGCCTGCACACGAAGGGCGCGCTGAGGCTGGAGGACACCGAGCTGACCGGCGAGGTGGAGCTGATCCCGGGCGTCACGCTCGACTGGGCGGGCGCGCACACGGAAGGGTCGATGAACATTCACGTCGAGACGGCAGAGGGACGAGCGACGATCTGCGGCGACGTGATCTACGACTTCAACGACCAGATCGTGAACCCCTTCCACGAGATCAACGACCACGAGCCGCGCGTCACCGGCAACCACTCGGTGTCGAAGCGGCAGGAAAAGGCGGCGATCAAGAAGCTCCTCAACTCCTCGAAATTCCTTCTCCCCATCCACGACAAGCCGGCGAAGATCGAGGATGCGCGCGTTGTCGGCCGGCTCGACATGGCGGTGCCAGGGCCGGCGACGCAGACGGTGCCCCGGCGCGACTGGTTCCCGGCCTGAGCCGCCGGCCATGGCGCACGAGGCCGTCCGCCCCGCTTTCAGCGAGCTCGTCGACGAGCACGCCCCCGTCCGCCAGCTCGGCTCCGGCTTCACCTTCACCGAGGGCCCGATCTGGCACCCGCGTGACGGCTACCTCCTCTTCTCCGACATGCCGGGCGACGTCCGCCGCCGCTGGGACAGAGCCGGGGTGCGCGAGGTGGCCCGCCCGTCGAACAAGGGCAACGGCCTCACCTACGACGCCGACCTCAACCTCCTCGTCTGCGAGCACGCGACGTCGTGTGTGGCGCGGATCCGGCCGGACGGCACGCGCGAGGTGATCGCCTCCCACTACGAGGGGCGCGAGCTGAACAGCCCGAACGATCTCTGCGTGAAGTCGGACGGCACCATCTGGTTCTCCGACCCGTGGTACGGGCGGATGCCGGTCTACGGCGTCGAGCGGCCGCGCGAGCTCGGCTTCCAGGGCGTCTACCGCGTTCGCCCGGGGGAGGAGCCGACGCTCGTCGTCGACCGCTACCTCTTTACGATGCCGAACGGCCTCTGCTTCTCGCCGGACGAGCGGCGCCTCTACGTCAACGACACGGAGCAGGCGAACATCCGCGTCTTCGACGTCGGCGAGGGCAACCGGCTAGGCAACGGCCGCATCTTCGCCTCCGGCCTCAAGGACACGCTGAAGCCGGGCGTGCCGGACGGCATGAAGTGCGACGCGCTCGGCAACGTCTGGGTGACGGCGCCGGGCGGCCTCTGGGTCTATGCCGCCGACGGCACGCTCCTCGGCAAGGTCTCCATCCCCGAACTCCCCGCCAACCTCCACTGGGGCGGGCCTGACTGGAGGACTCTCTTCGTGACCGCCTCCACCTCCCTCTACGCGGTCGACGTGAAGGTCGGCCCGCGCAACGAGCCGTTCATGCGCCAAGGCGCCGGCCAGGCCACCGCGGCGGCCGGTGGGCGGGCCTCGGCATCCTCGTCCGCCTCGTCGTCGTCAACGTCGTCCTCCGCCTCGGCCTCGGCGCGGTCGTCGTCCTCGTCGTCGTCGGAATCGGCGGGGGAGGGCGGCCTCTCGCTGGACCCGTCGCGCTGCGCGCTGATCATCCAGGACATGCAGAACGACGTCGTGATGGACGGCGGTGCCTTCGCCTCCTCCGGCGCGCCCGACCATTGCCGCCAGCAGAACGCGATCCCCAATGCCCGTCGCCTCGCCGAGCGCTGCCGTGCCCTCGGCATCCCCGTCATCCACGTCTGGTTCGTCGTGCCACCGGGTGGTCTGGGGCTGACCCTCAACGCGCCGCTATTCGAGGGAGTCATCGAATCGAACGCGCTCGTCCGCGGCACCTGGGGCGTCCAGCCGGTGCCTGGCCTTGAAGCGCAGCCCGGCGACCACGTGGTCGAGAAGATGCGCATGAGCGCCTGGGAAGGGACGAGCCTCGAGACGGTGCTCAAGGCGGAGGGGCGGGACACCCTCATCGAATGCGGCGCCTGGACGAACATGTCGATCGAGCACACCGCGCGGACGGGCGCCGACAAGGGATACCTCATGATCATCCCGGAGGATGCCTGCTCGACGATGAACGCCGACTGGCACCGCGCCTCCATCGAGTACGCGCTGCAGAACGTCGCCGCCGTCACCACCACCGAGCGCGTGCTCGCCGCGCTCGGCTGAGGCTTGCGCGGGATCCGCGTGCGCCGTATCCTCGGTGAAAGCATCAAGAGTGGGTGGAGCGCCCACGCCAACCTGCCTTCCCGGGCAAGGTGGCGGTCCCTTGCGGGACGATGCGGCCGCTGAGGCAACCAAACGGGTTCGCACAGCCACGTCGCACGGTCTCGGGTTGGCACGGCCAGTGCCGTGACACCGGACGTCCGCGGTTACGGCGATTGCCGTGCCGCCGGGCGGGCTGCCCGCTCTGATGCGCGATGCGTTCTCGGAGCGAGCCTGTGACCGGCCCTACCACGACACCGTCCACCGATGCGATCGACCTCGGCCCGGAGGACAGCTGCCTCACCGTGATCCTGCGCGGCACCCGCAGCGCGACGCGCAGCGAGACGGTGGCGGTCGCCGTCCACCGCCGCTTCGGCGTCTTCACCCACGTCTATGTCGCGGTAGCCTCTCCCGTTCGCGGCGAGGCGGCGGTCCACCTCGTGCGCGTGCTCGAGGGCGAGCGGGTCGGCGAGGCGGTCGACTGGGCGCTCGCGACCCTTGCCGCCCGCGGCGCGCTCATCCCCGCCCGCCGACCGGGGGCGCTCGCTCCGGGGTGAGTGCCGGAACCGCTACCCGCCAATGCTGTTCCCGCTGAAGGCTAATCGGAGATGGCGATGACGTTGCGGGATGCGGTCGTGCGGATGAACTGGCGGAAGACGGCGCTCCGGTTCGTCGAGATGCGCGGCCTCGTCCTCCTCCTTCTCGTCGCTCTCGCTGGCTGGGGCTTCCTCTCCATCGCTGACGAGGTGATGGAGGGCGACACACACGCGCTCGACGAGGCGATCCTGCTCGCCTTCCGCGGCAGCGCCGACCTCTCGGACCCGATCGGCCCGGACTGGGTCGAGGAACTGATGCGCGACGTCACCGGGCTCGGCGGCATCGGCATCCTGACCATCCTGACTGTGGTGGTCGCGATCTTCCTCTGGATCGAGGGGCGACGGCGGACGATCCTCTATCTGCTCGCCGCCGTCGTCGGCGGTACGGTGCTGTCCGCCTTCGCCAAGGAGCTGTTTGACAGGCCGCGACCGGACCTCGTCTTGCACGAGACGATTGTCTCCTCCGCCAGCTTCCCGTCCGGCCATTCGATGATGGCGGCCGTCGTCTACCTCACGCTCGCGGTGATCCTTGTGCGCGGTGAGCGACGGCGGGCGGTGCGCTGGTTCCTGCTCGGCGTCGCGGCGGTTGTGGTGGTGGCGATCGGCGTCAGCCGCGTCTACCTCGGCGTCCATTGGCCGAGCGACGTCCTCGCCGGGTGGAGCGCCGGGGCCGGATGGGCCCTCCTGTGCTGGTGGAGTGCGCGGTGGCTCGGCCGCCGCGGCGACGTGGAGCCCGCGCCCGTCGACGCGCCGGCGGACACCGCCGACACCGACGAGCCGGCGGCACCCGACGAGGGGGAGCGCGCGACGATCGCCCCCGCTCACACCCGCTGACGGTAGGCGAGCGCCTCCGCCACGTGAACGCGACGGACCGCCGTGCTGGCGGCGAGGTCGGCGATCGTGCGGGCCACCTTCAGCGTGCGATGATAGCCGCGGGCGGAGAGGCGGCGCTCGGTCGCGACGCGGTCGAGGAGGTCGATCGCGTCGCCGTCGGCCTCGGCGGTCTCCGTCAGCACCTCGCCCTGCGCCTCGGCGTTGAGCCGGGCCGGACCGTGCGGCGCGAGCCGTGCGGCGGCGCGCTCCCGCGCCTCCGCGACGCGGTCCGCGACGGCGCGGGACGGCTCGCCTGGCGGCGCGCGGAGGTCGGCGGGTGTCACCGCCTCGACGCGGATCGTCATGTCGATGCGGTCGAGGAGGGGGCCCGAGACGCGCGCCTGGTATTCTGCCGCGCAGGCCTGACCGCGCTTGCAGGTGTGTCCCGCCTCGTCGGCATAGCCGCAGCGGCAGGGGTTCATCGCGGCGAGGAGCTGGAAGCGGGCGGGGTACGTCACCCGGTGGGCGGCGCGGGCGATCATCGCGCGGCGCGTCTCCAGCGGCTCGCGGAGCGCGTCGAGCACGTTCGGCGCGAACTCCGGCAGCTCGTCGAGGAAGAGCACGCCGCCGTGGGAGAGCGACACCTCGCCCGGCTGCGCCCGCGGCCCGCCCCCGACGAGCGCCGCCATCGACGCCGAGTGGTGCGGCGCCCGGTATGGCGCGCGGGCGTCGAGCTTGCCGTCCGTGAGGTGGCCGGCGACGGAGCGGATCATCGCGCTCTCGAGAAGCGTCGAGGGCTCGAGCGGTGGCAGGATGGTCGGCATGCGCTCGGCCAGCATCGACTTGCCCGAGCCCGGCGGGCCGACCATCAGGAGGTTGTGCCCTCCAGCGGCCGCGATCTCGATCGCGCGCTTGGCGCTTTCCTGACCGCGGACGTCCGCGAGGTCGCCGGCGGCGCCGCCTGACCGGTGCATCTGCGGCGAGGGGCGGGAGAGCGCCTGGTGGCCGGCGAAGTGGTTGATGAGGGAGGCAAGGCTCGCCGGCGCGAGGATCGCCATGTCGGCCGACGCCCACGCCGCCTCCGGCCCGTCGCCGACCGGGCAGACGAGCCCCTTGCCGAGCGCATTGGCACCCACGGCGGCCGGCAGCACGCCCGCGACGGGGACGATCCGCCCGTCGAGCCCCAGCTCGCCGAGGACGACCCACTCCGTCAGCGCCTCGGCCGGGACGACGCCGAGCGCCGCCATCAGCCCGAGCGCGATGGGGAGGTCGTAGTGGCTGCCGGCCTTCGGCAGGTCCGCCGGCGCGAGGTTGACCGTGATGCGCCGCGGCGGCAGGGACAGCCCCGTCGCCGTCAGCGCCGCACGGACCCGCTCGCGGCTCTCCGTCACCGCCTTGTCGCCGAGGCCGACGATGGTGAACGACACCGCCCCGGGCGCGACCTGCACCTCGACGTCGACCGGCACCGCGTCGATGCCACGGAAGGCGATGGTCGTGACACGGCTCAACATGGCATATGACGGTCCGGGTGAAACAACTTCGAGTAGCAGAATCGTGCTATCCTCGCAACATGGTTGCGTCGCCTCGGAGTCTGGTGTGCTGTTGCGGACACGCCCTCTTCAACAAGGGCTCCGCAGCAACCACGTTGCAGGGAGCCGTGCGGGCGAATAACCTTGTTCAAAACGCGGCGTTGCCGCACCGCTGTCGGCGGGAGACACGCGAGGGATGGCATTCCGATGAGTTCACCGCGAGGCGTGGGCCCGGGGGCGCCACGTTGATCGTCGACACTCCGCCGCGCCGCCGGCGCGCCGTTTCGCGGCTCCGGTCCCTGTCTCCTGTCGTCCGCCGCTTCGTGCCGGCCGGCCGGCTGAACCGCACGCAGCCCGGGCCGTGGCTCGGCGTGCACCCGCGCATTCCCGGCAAGCGGATCGAGCCGCTCGACCGCAAGACGCCGACATTCGGCCAGCTCGGCACGCTGGAGGTCCGCCTCGCCCGCACCGCCGGCGAGGTGAAGAAGGCGCAGAACATCCGCTACCAGGTGTTCTACGAGGAGATGAGCGCGCAGGCGGACGCCTTCACCATGGCGACCCGGCGCGACCGTGACCGGTTCGACGACCTCTGCGACCACCTCCTCGTCCTCGACCACAACGTCGCCGCCCGGCCGTTCCGCAAGCCGAAGCCGCGGATCGTCGGCACCTACCGCCTCCTCCGACAGGAGATCGCGCAGAACAACGGCGGCTTCTATTCGGTGTCGGAGTTCGACATCGCGCCGCTTTTCGCCCGCCACCCCGACAAGCGCTTCCTCGAGCTCGGCCGCTCCTGCGTGCTGAAGCCCTACCGCGACAAGCGCACGGTGGAGCTTCTGTGGCACGGCAACTGGAGCTACGTGCTCAAGCACAACATCGACGTGATGTTCGGCTGCGCCTCGCTCGCGGGCATCGATCCCGACGCGCTCGCGACGCCGCTCTCCTACCTCTACCACCACCACCTCGCGCCGCCGGAGTGGCGCGTGAAGGCGCTCGCGAACCGCTACGTGCCGATGGACCGCATCGCGAAGGACGAGGTGGATGCGCGGGCGGCCCTGCGCACGTTGCCGCCGCTCATCAAGGGGTATCTGCGCCTCGGCGCCTTCGTGATGGACGGGGCTGTCGTCGATCACCAGTTCGGCACGACGGACGTGATGATCGTCCTCCCAGTGTCGGGCATCTCGCACCGCTACATCAACTATTACGGCGCCAACGCGACGCGTCACGCGTGAGGGTGGCCGTGCTGGGCGCCGGGATCGCCGGCGCCGCAGCGGCGCGGGCGTTGTCCGACGCCGGTCTCGCCGTCGCCCTGTTCGACAAGGGCCGCGGCCCCGGCGGGCGGATGGCAACGCGGCGCGAGCCGTTCCGCTTCGATCATGGCGCACAATACGTCCGCGCGCGCGACCCGTCGTTCGCGGCCGCCGTGGCTGAGGCGGAGGCGGCAGGGGCGGTTGCCGTCTGGCCGGCGATGCAGGGTGAGCCGCCCGCCCTCGTCGGCACGCCGTCGATGACCGGGCTCGTTCGCCACTTCCTCGGTCCTCTCGCGCTCACGACCGGATTCACGGCGACCGCGCTCTCCGCCAGCGCGGACGGGTGGCACCTCGTCTGCGACGCCGGCGCGGCGGGGCCATTCGAGGCGGTGATCGTCACGGTGCCGTCGGTGCAGGCGGTGCCGCTTCTCTTGCCGCACCATCGAGGGTTCGCGGCGGCCGCCGAAGGGGCGCGCTATGCCCCGTGCTGGGCCGGAATGTTCGCCTTCTCCGCCGCCGCGCTGCCGGCGCTCCGCACCCTCGCGACCGATGCGTTCGCGGCCGCCGGCGTGAGCTGGGCTGCCCACGATGGCGGCAAGCCGGGTCGGGGCGACGCGCCGACGATGGTCCTGCACGGCTCCCCCGAGTGGTCGACGCTCCACCTCGAGGAGCCGGCCGACGCTGTCCGCGAACGCTTCGCCGCGATCCTCCGTGCCCACGGCTGGCCGACGCCGGTTTATGCGGCCGCGCACCGCTGGCGCTACGCGATGGTGACGGAAGCGGCAGCGGTGGAGACGCCGTTCGACGGCCGGTCCGGGCTCGGCATCGCGGGCGACTGGCTCGCCGGCCCACGGGTCGAGGCGGCCTTCCTCTCCGGCCGCCAGGTTGCCGCGGCGCTCCTCGCCAGCCGCCAGACGAACGCTCGGCGGTAACGGCGGGACCCGCTCAGGCCTCCAGTCGGACCGCCGGCCGCTCGGCCCTTGCGCCGAGCATCGCAGCGATCCGCGCCCTGACCTGCGCGGGGTGGATCGGCAAGGCTGTTGCGAAGCCGGGCGTCGCGAGCGCGTCGTCCACCGCGGCCGCCACCGCCGCCCCGATCCCGGTCGCTCCCAGCGCATCGATCCCCTTGAGGCCGAGCGGGTTGAGCGGGCTCGGCGCGTCCTCTGTCACCAGGACCTCGACGAGGGGCGATTCGGCGGCGCTCGGCATCGGGTAGCCGCCGAACCCGTGGACCAGCGGCATGCCGGCGGGGGAGAGCGGGAGGCACGTAAAGAGCGCTGATGAGAGGCCGGCAAGGAGGCCGCCGGCAAGCCGCTCCTCCACGATCTGCGGGTTGATCGCATTGCCGACGTCGGCTGCGATTATCGCCCGCGGCACGCGGACGATGCCCGTCAGGGGGTCGATCTCGACGGTCACGATGGTAAGCGCGTAGGGGACCGCGAAGGCCTCCGAACGGCACCAGCCGTCGGCCGCGAGGCCGTGCCCGGAGGGTTCCGCGAATGGCGTGCCGGGCTCCAGCGCGCGCGCAATATCGCCGATCGGCAGCATGGCGCGGAAATGCCGGTCAGCCTCGCGCACCCGGCCGCCCTGGATCATGAGCCGGTCCGCCGGCACGCCGAGGAGACGCGACGCGCCGTCGAGGATCGTCTCGCGCAACGCCTCGGCGGCGTACTGCGCGGCGGTCCCCGTCATAACGGTGCCGCGCGAGAGGACGTTGCCGACGGCGTGTCCGATCCGGTCGGTGCGGGTGGCGGCGACGCGCACCGCCTCGTACTCGACACCGACGATGTCGGCGACGATCTGCGCCAGCATCGTCTCGATGCCCTGGCCCGTCGATGAGGCGCCCGTCACGACCTCCACCGTGCCGCGCCGGTCGACCGAGAGGCGCACGTGCTCGTAGGGGCCGATGCCGGTGAGGTCGACCGAGAACGCCATGCCGAGGCCGACGAACTCGCCGTGGCTGCGGCGGTCGGCCGCCCGCCGTCGCAGGAGGTCGAGCGAGAAGCGCTTCGCCGCGGCGTCGACGAGCTGCTGGTAGCGGCCCGAATCGAGGCTGACGGGCACGCCGAGTGCGGTGACGCCGCAGGGCGCCGGCATGGCCTCGGGCGGCACGAAGTTGCGGCGGCGGACCTCGAGCGGGTCGAGGCCGAGCGCGTCGGCGACCGCATCGACGAGCCGCTCGCGGATGAAGCCGGCCTCCGCAGCGCCCGAGCCGCGCATCGTGCCGGCTGGGGTGCGGTTCGTCATGCGGACGTGGGCAGCGACGCGGAACGCGCCGATCCGATACGGGCCGGGGACGAGCGCGGCGATGAGGTCCACCGTGCTGATCCCCTCCGTGCGCACGTAGGCGCCCTGGTCGAGGACGATCTCCACGTCGAGGCCGGCGATGGCCCCGTCGCCGGCGACGGCGGCGCGGGCGGTGGCGGCGATGCCGCCGCCCTGGTCGGCCGCAATCATGTGCTCGCGCCTGTCCTCGCTCCAGCGAACGGGGCGGCCGAGCGCGCGGGCGGCATGGGCGACGAGGACGTCCTCCGGGTAGAGCTCGCCGCGCGCGCCGAACGCGCCGCCTACCGCCGTCGCGACGAGGACGACGGCGGTTTCGGGGAGGTCCAGCATCGCAGCGAGCGCGTCGCGGTTGGCGTGCGGCACGCGGGTGGCGCCGAACACCTCGAGAGAGCCGCGGCCGGCATCCCAGCGGGCGGCGAGGCCGCGGGGCTCGAGCGGCATTCCGCCATCGCGGGCGAGCGCGAGGCGGAGCTCCACCACCCGGTGCCCGGCCCGGAATGCCGCGTCGAGGTCGCCCACCGCCTTGCGCACCACGGCGGCGTCCGGAGAGCGAAGGTCGTCGATGTGGACCGGCGCGCGGATCGAGGCGTCGAGGACGGGCGTGACGGGGTCGATCTCGAGCGATACGAGGTCGGCGGCGTCCTCCGCCGCCGCTGCCGTTTCGGCAAAGACGACCGCCACCGGCTCGCCGACATAGCGGACGACGCCGGTGGCGAGCACCGGCTGGCGGTAGGCGTCGAGCCCGTCGGCCGCGCCGGTCCGGATGCCGATCGGCGGCAGGGCGATGTCGTCCGCCGTCCACACCGCGACGGTGCCGGGCGAGGCCCGCGCAGCCGCCGTCTCGACCGCGCGAATGCGGCCGAACGGGACGGGCGAGCGGACGACCCGCATGTGCACTTCGCCGGCGAAGCGGAGGTCGCCGACGAAGGTGGCATCTCCGGTGAGGAGCGGCCTGTCCTCGAGGCGGGGGAGGGGGCGGCCGGTGTGCTTCAAGGTGCCGACCGCATCGCGCCCTGCGCCTCCCGGAGGGCGCGGACGATGGCGCGCCCGGCGCCGCAGCGGCAGAGGTTCGTCGCCGCAAGCTCGCCCAGCGCGGCTTCGTCCATATCCGGGTCGCGGGCGAAGGCGCCGGCGGCGAGCATCAGGAAGCCGGGCGTGCAGGCGCCGCACTGGACGGCATGGCACGCGGTGAAGGCCCGCTGGAGCGGGTGCAGCGTGTCGCCGTCGGCGAGGCCCTCGACGGTCATCACCGCGCGGCCGTGGGCCTGCACGGCGAAAAGAGTGCAGGCACGCACGGGCTCGCCGTCGACGAGGACGGTGCAGGCGCCGCAGACGCCCTCCTCGCAGCCGGCGCGGGTGCCGGTGAGACGGCACTCCCCGCGCAGGGCATCGAGAAGGGTGGCGCGCGGCTCGACGACCACCGTCTGGTCTGTGCCGTTCACCTCGAAGGTGACCTGGAGCCTGCCGATCATGGCGCTGAGCCCAGCGTCCGCTCGAGCGCGCGGACGACGACGGCGCGGGTGAGGTCGCGCCGCCAGACGCCGTCGGCTGCATCATCGACCATCGGGTCGACGAGATCGGCCGCGGCGTCGCCCGCCTGGCGGAACAGCCGCTTGGTCGGCGGCTGCCGCTCCAGCAGCGCCTCCACCTCGCAGAGGCGCCGCGGCGTCGCCTCCACGCCGCCGAGACCGACGCGGACGCGGATCATGTCGTCCTCGTCGCGCTCGTAGACCGCGAGCGCCATGGCGAGCGGATAATCTGCGGTGCGGCGCTTCACCTCGTCGAAGCCCCACCGGGTGAAGGGGCGGAGGAGCGGGATCTGGAGCTCGACGAGGATCTCGTCATCGGCGAGTGCGGTCGTCTGGATGGTCTCGAAGAAGCCGGCGGCGGGGATGTTGCGGATGCCCCGGGCGGCCGAGCGGGCGGCGAGCTCGCCGCCGAGCGCCACCACGGCGAGGCACCACACGCTCGCCGGGTCGCCGTGCGCGACGGCGCCGCAGACGGTGCCGCGCAGCCGGACGGGAAGATGGGCGATCCGACGGGCGAGATGGGCGAGGAGCGGCGCGAGCGGCCCCTCGACGGCGAGGCTCTCGACGTCGACGTGGCGCATCAGCGGCGGGATCCTGAGCCGCCCGGCCGATACGGACGGCCGCTCGACGCGTCCGATACGGTTGATGTCGATGATGTGGCCCGGCCGTGCGAGCCGCGTCGCCATCAGGGGCACGAGGCTCTGTCCGCCGGCAAGGACGCGCGCCTCGTCGCCATGGGTGGCGAGGATCTTCAGCGCCTCGTCGATCGAGGCCGGCGCGTGATATTCGAAGGCTGCGGGCTTCACGGAATCGGCCGTCTCCGGGATGCGCGGGAGGATGGACGCCGCCCGACGGGCCGAGCAAGCGGCCGGACTGGTCGCGGCGGCGGGTCGGCCGACTTATCAAACGCTTTGTGCCCGCTGCCGACCGCTCGCGGCGAGCGGCGGCCCGCCTGCCGGCAGCCTGCCCGGCCGTGTTGGCGAGCACAGGCATCCGCTCCTCTCGACCACGCGTGCCTCGTCCGGCAGCCGCTCCGGCAGCGACGGCGGCCGCAGCTTTGCGGGCAGCGAGGAACGCTCCCCGCGCGGAGCGTGGGGCGCCCGCAGCTTTGCGGGCAGCGAGGAACGCTCCCGGCGCGGAGCGACGGGAGGGGGAGGAGGGACGCGCGGGGGCGACCGTGTAGGGGTTGGTTGAGGTCGCCCTCGCGCGTCCCGTTGTTCGGCTTTCGCGGATGGAGGGTCAGGCGGGCCTGCGCCTCCTGCCCCCTCCTCTTGGGGAGGGTGGTTCGGAGGACGGTGTCAATGGGGTGCTCCCGATGCGGGGTTGCTCGAACGGAGCGCGCCGCACCACCTGTGTTCCCATCCTCACCGCGCCTGCCGGGTCGGGGGAGGGGGCGAGACTCGAGCGCCCTCTTTCGTGCGGGTCACGCCCTTGCGGGGCGGCCGCGCGCCGTGCCGGTGTCCATCCGGTGCACCTCGGGCCCGACGTTCGTTACACGCCGCTGCCTCCGGCAACCGATCCCACCCCCCGCATCGGCCGGTCCGGACGCGCCTCCCCGCGGGGTGGGACGGGGGGAGTGTGGCACGGGGCGCGTGGGGCGGGGATAAGGTCAGCGGGTGCGGGGCTGCCAGACCTCGCCCTGCACGGTGTTGCCGCCGCCGGGGGTCCAGCGGCCGACCCATGTGCCGTCGCCGCCGTCGATGGTGACCGCGAGCCCGGTGGAGCCGCCCGGGGCGGTGTAGGCGACGGCGAGCAGCGTGTCGGACGGGTCGGCGGCGCCGAGGACGAGCCCGCCTTCCACGACGATCCCGCCGAAGCCGGTGCCGACGAAGCGGTCGCCGGCGATGAGCCAGACGACGCGGTAGGTCTCGCCGGTGCGGGTGACGGTGACGGTGCCTTCATAGATGCCGCCTCCCTCGGCGGGTCCGGTGACGCTGAAGGAGCCGACGGGGTCGGCGAGGGCCGGGGTCGCGAGGAGGAGGAGGGCGAGGAGGAGGCGCATGGCGGGCTCGCGGCGGGGGAGGCGCGAGGGTGGCATGGGGGGCTGGGGTGGGGCTGTGGGTGGGGGTGCTGCCGGCACGCATCCGGTACATCTCTGATCTGACGGCCGTTACACGCCGTTGCCTTCGGCAACCGACCCCACCTCCCGCGTCGGCCGGTCCGGACGCGCCTCCTCGCGGGGTGGGACTGGGGGAGTGAGGCATAAGGGGAGGGTTGCTGTCGAAAGCATAAGTAGCGGCGCGCAACATCTCCGCGCTACGATCCAATTGAGGGGCGTGAATGGCGGGGCGGAGGCACCTGAACTAAGTCGCCTGATGAACAGGTTCTACCGGCTTGTAGCTCCGCTAAGACGACGATGGCACGCAAAACTCGTGGCCGCGATGGTTCCCCCCGATCTCCCAGAGTTCTGCCGGTAAGGCAAAACACCAGAAACACAATTCCCGGATTGCCGGAAATCAGGAGCGTGGCAATATCGGGGGGGGCGCGCACATGGGCGCCGACTAAGGTTCTATGTTTAAATTCCTGAAATCTGAGATCGCGAACCTGAGTGGCGCACGCCGAGTGGCTGCTGGTGCGCTCGCACTCTACATAGTAGGTTGGTGCTCCAACGCTTCGCTGACGTACTATTGGGAGAAAGTCCTCGAGAAACAAGCGCCGGACGCGCTTCGTCAGCTAAGTCAGTTTTTAGCAAATGATCTCGCTACTGGGATGGCGTTGATGACGATCCTCGTCCTTTTCGTTCCCCCAGTCGCGTCCTTCCTCTTTGACGCGTCTGCTCGGCTATCGAGAGTCGTTGAGCTACGAAGCAGGCGGATGAGCCGACGCGATTACATAGCCAAAATCTCAAGAGAAGCTGTCATGATCGCGCAGGAGGCGAGGGGAGTTTCCTCAATGGGGCGGTGGGTATACGACGAGCCATCGTTCAGCGAAATGACGCCCGGAGACGCATGGAGGGCGCGTGAGAGGCTGCGTGCTGAGCAGGACACCGCTAGAGCGCAGGCGCTTCAGAGGTTTGTTTCCGACCGTAGTGGCCGAGCAAGATTTTTGATGGCAGAATTTGTGAATTTCGGCTACGCAAAGCAAGTAGACTTCGTATTTGACCACATCACTAATTTTCACTGTGCTCGAGAATTGGGAAATCTCTTAGAAGAGGCAGCTCATCGAGCGCAGTCAGATCTGGAACGTGATGGATATAAATTCGACAAGGAGTAAAAATATGTTATTGACACAAATCCCTCTGAGTAAGCAGTTTGATAAGAATAGCAACGCTCTTTTGTTTCAGTCAGACCAGCGGCATCCCACCGCCTGCTACTCAGCCCATCCCGTCGGAAATGCACCGAGTGAGTGGCGTCAGACAATCCTCGGCCAGCCGGTCTCGGCATCATCGACAGGGATCGCATGTCCGTGAGGACTGTGTTGTGGCCGAAGAAAGGCCGTGCCCGCCTTATGACGAGCATCGGCACGGAGCCGCTCTCGCCACAAAATGCGGCGCCCCATCACACCAACCGCGACTGCACCATCGCCGCCTTCACAAAGCTCGCAAACAGCGGATGCGGCTCGAACGGCCGTGACTTCAGCTCCGGGTGGAACTGGACGCCGATGAACCAGGGGTGGTCCGGGAGCTCGATCGTCTCGGGGAGGACGCCGTCGGGGGAGAGGCCGGAGATCACCATGCCGGCGGACTCGAGGGCCGCCGCGTACTCCATGTTGACCTCGTAGCGGTGGCGGTGGCGCTCGTGGATGACGGTGTCGCCGTAGATGTTCGCGATCAACGTGCCGGGCTTGAGGTGAGCGGGGTAGGAGCCGAGGCGCATCGTGCCGCCGAGGTCGCCGCCGGCGCGGCGCTTTTCCAGCGCGTTGCCGCGCAGCCACTCGGTGAGGAGGCCGACGACGGGGGTGTTGGTGGGGCCGAACTCCGTCGATGACGCGCCGTCGAGGCCCGCCATGTGCCGCGCCGCCTCGATGACGGCCATCTGCATGCCGAAGCAGATGCCGAAGTAGGGGACCTTGTGGCGGCGGGCGAAGCCGGCGGCGGCGATCTTGCCCTCCGACCCGCGCTCGCCGAAGCCGCCGGGGACGAGGATGCCGTGGACGCCCTCGAGGTGCGCGGCGGGCGTCTCGGTTTCAAAAATCTCCGATTCGATCCAGTCGAGGTTCACGCGCACGTTGTTCGCGATGCCGCCGTGGGCGAGCGCCTCGATGAGCGATTTGTAGGCGTCCTTGAGCTCGGTGTATTTGCCGACGACCGCGATGTTGACCTCGCCCTCGGGGGAGCGGACGCGCTTCGAGATCTCGGCCCAGCCGGTGAGGGCGGGCTTCGGGGCGTCGGTGAGGCCGAAGATGTCGAGGACCTCGTCGTCGAGACCCTCGCGGTGGTAGGCGATGGGGACGTCGTAGATGGTCTCCACGTCGAGCGCGGGGATGACCGAGGTCTCGCGGACGGAGCAGAAGAGGGCGAGCTTGCGCCGCTCCGAGGCGGGGATGGGGCGGTCGCAGCGCACGAGCAGGATGTCGGGCTGGATGCCGATGGAGCGGAGCTCCTTCACCGAGTGCTGGGTGGGCTTGGTCTTCAGCTCCCCGGCGGACTTGATGTAGGGCATCAGCGTGAGGTGGATGAAGAGCGACTGGCCGCGGGGGAGCTCGGTGGAGAGCTGGCGGATCGCCTCGAAGAAGGGCAGGCCCTCGATGTCGCCGACGGTGCCGCCGATCTCGACGAGGACGAAGTCGAAGCCGTCGTTGCCGTCGAGGACGAACGCCTTGATGGCGTCGGTGACGTGGGGGATCACCTGGACGGTGCCGCCGAGATAGTCGCCGCGGCGCTCCTTGGTGAGGATGTCCTGATAGATGCGGCCGGTGGTGATGTTGTCGGACCGGTTCGCGGCGCGGCCGGTGAAGCGCTCGTAGTGGCCGAGGTCGAGGTCCGCCTCGGCGCCGTCGTCGGTGACGAAGACCTCGCCGTGCTGGTAGGGGCTCATCGTGCCGGGGTCGACGTTGAGGTAGGGGTCGAGCTTCCGGAGGCGCACCGTGTAGCCGCGTGCCTGCAGGAGGGCACCGAGGGCGGCGGAGGCGAGACCCTTGCCGAGGGAGGACACGACGCCTCCCGTGATGAAGACGTAGCGCGTCACGGATCGACCCTTGGCAGGCGAGAGAGGCGGGGGAGGTGAGGGGGCCGGGGCGGGGTGCCCCGGCGGTCCGAGAGGAGGGTGCGGCGGCCCGTCACTCGCCCGTCGGGACTTGCGGCGCGGCGGGGGCGGCGGGGACGGCCGGCGCCGGGGCGATGCCGTCGTCCGCCGGCGGGGCGGGGACGCCCGATTCCTCGCGGAGGGCATCGAGGATGCCGGCGCCGGTGCCGCGGGTGGCGGTGTCGTCCGGCAGGCCGGCCGGGGCGGCTGCGGGGGCGCCGGTGTCGAGGATCGAGGGCTGGTTCGCCTGGTCCTTGGCGAGGATGCCGAGGAGGAGCGAGGTGGCGAAGAAGATCGCCGCGAGGACCGTGGTGGAGCGGGTGAGGAGGTTCGCCGAGCCGCGGGCGGTGAACATGCCGCCGCCACCGCCGCCGATGCCGAGCCCGCCCCCCTCCGAGCGCTGGAGGAGGATGACGGCGATCATGGCGATCACGATCATCAGGTGGATGACGATGATGACGGTCTGCATGGGGCGTCCAACTCGGGGAACACGGGGTTCAACCCGCGCTATCTAGCGATGGCGGGCGGCGATGTCACGGGGTGCGGGGCTGTTGCGCACCGCCGCTGGGGTGGCCCGCTGCCGCGACGGGCGGGGCGCGGGAGGATGGCGTGGCGGCTGGACGGGGCGGCGGCTCGCCGGTCAGCGGGCGCCGAGGCAGCCGCGCTCCAGCGCCGCGAGAGCCTCGCCGGAGCCCGCGAGCGAGACCTGCAGGGACGCCTGCGGCCAAGTGATCGTGGCCCTCGAGCCCCGGGCGAGCGCCTGGAAGAGGGGGCGTGCCTGCGCAGCGTCGAGGACCGGTGTGATTTCCGCTTCGTCGTTCATGTCATTCCAGCTGACCATTCCGGAGAGCGTTGTGCTGTAGGAGCCGACCGAAATCCTGACGCTCTGGCGCGAGCCCGCCCGATGCCGGCCGGCACCGTCGCCGATCATGGCGGAAACCTTACCGCCCTCGCAGCGAAACCACAGCGAATAGAAGTGGTTGCCGTCGGCGAAGCCGGCGGCGTCAGCCGAGCCTGTCCAGCGCTGGGCCGACGCATCACCAACGGTGGAGAGGATTAAGATCAGTAAGAGGACTGCGGCTCCGATGAGTCTCATGACAAACCCGGGGTCGTGATCAATCCGCCGATGTTCCCAGGACGGCATGCGCCTGTCGAGGAGTTTGACAACGCACGTTTAGATAACCGAAAACTGATGAGCTGTGCGATGCGGGGAAGGAGCGCCGGATGCGTATGGTGATCGCGTCAACGACGGTGATGGGCCTCGTCGCGGCTTCGCCGGCCGACGCGCTGACGAAGGGGGCGCAGTACCTCATGGACGAGCGGATTGCCGCGGTCTGTCCGAGCGGGGGCCGCTTCGTCGATGGCGTAATCGAGAAGGATCTCACGGGCGACGGCAAGCTCGACCTCATTCTCGATCTCTCCGGGCTCCGGTGCGACGGCGCCTACAACGGCACGAACGGTGAATGCGGAGCGGCGCACTGCCCCGTCTTCCTTTATGTGCGGCGTGGCCCTCTGCTCGAGTTCCAGTTCGAGGTCACGTCGATCGGCGCCACTGTCGGCGACGGGAGCCCACCCGTGATCACGCTCGTCAACTTCGAATATCAGGAGCACACGATCCGCTGGAACGGGCGCACCTTCGAGTAGGTGAGGCTGACCGCTCCGGTGCGGCCATCCCCGTTCACGCCGCCGCCGGCTTCTTCTCGTCCGTCGTCAGCTCGAGCGCCTGGGCGGCGCCCTCCTCGCCGCGGACGCGGACCTCGCGGCCGGCGAACTCGATTCCCTCCTTCTCGAAGAGCTCGCGCACCTTCTGCCAGACGGTGCGGCGGAGGGTGAACTGCTCGCCGGGCTTCGTCATGAACTTGATGCGCATCATCTGGCCGAAGTCGTCGATCTCCATCACGCCCTGAGACTTCAGCGGCTCCATGAACTGGGGCCCGAGGACCGGGTCTTCCTTCATCTCGCGGCCGAGCTTGTTGATGAGCTTGCGGACCCGCTCGGCATCCTCCTCGAAGGGGATGCGGAAGGTGAGCTTCATTACCACCCAGTCGCGGGAGAAGTTGTTGACCCGCTTGATCTCGCCGAACGGGATGGTCTGGAGGGGCCCGTTGTGGTGGCGGAGCTGCACCGAGCGGACGGAGACGGCCTCGACGAAGCCCTTGGCCGTGCCGACGTCGATGTACTCGCCGGGGCGGAAGGCGTCGTCGACAAGGAAGAAGATGCCGGAGAAGACGTCGCGGACGAGGGTTTGCGCGCCGAAGCCGATCGCGATGCCGCCGACGCCGAGGCCGGTGACGATGGAGTAGGCCGGGATGCCGAACCCGTTACCGGCGTGGACGAAGAGGGCGACCACGGCGACGACGGAGATGCCTGCTGCGGCAAGGCGGGCGAGACGGCCGGTGGCGGCGCGCGGGTTGAGGCCGCGCAGCGCGATGTACGTCTCGGCGACCGCGAAGATGACGAGAACGGCGAGCCAACCGAGAAAGACGTAGCCGAGGAGGTCGAGGAGGAAGGTGACGGTCTCCATCGCGCTGCCGGTGAGGTTGACGATGTCGTCGAGCACCCACTGGGTGAGGAAGGTGAGGGCGGCACAGGCCGCTACCGCCATCATCATCGCGATGCCGAAGCGGCTGCGGTTCGCCGGCGGGAAGGCGACGGGGTTTCCCGGCTCTCCCATGTGAGCGTCGATGTGGGCGTCGGGCTCCGTTGCCGCGCGATCCTCGCCGGACGCCTTGACGCGGGCGGCGATGGCGCGGCCGAGGGCGAGGAGGCCGGCAATGGCGAGCGCGGTCAGGGCGAGGACGAGAACGGTCGCGATCCACTGCCATACGGCCGCACCGGCCACGAACTCGCGGCCCCACGGCGGGATCATGCGCCCCCAGAAGACGGAGAGGCCGGACCCCGGCGTCGCACGGTAACGATCGAGGATGAACGGAGTGACGGTGTCCCCCTCGCGGTAGGGGAGCGCGCGGACGAGGGCGTAGAAGTCGCCGATCCGGGCGACGGTGTCGGCGGTGAAGAGGTACTCGCCGGTGCGGGGACCGCTCTCCATGCGGGCGATGGTGATCTCGGTGCCTGGCACGCGCCAGCGGGTGACGTCGGTGCCCGGGCCCGGAATCGTGTCCGCCGCGGGTGGCTCGAGGCGGTCGAAGATCTCCTTCAGCATGATCGCCGCCTCGGCGCCGCGGTCGTCGACGAAGCGGGGCGGCACGGCGGAGAGGTCGAGCGTGCTCATTGCCCGGTGGAGCGCACGGACCGCCTCGGCGCGGTCCTCGGAAATCGCGGCGCGGTAGGCGGCGTAGACGTTGTCGAGCACGCTCTCGAAGGTGGCCCGGGGGTTCGAGGTGTCGGCCGGCGCCAGCGGACTGGCACGATCCCGCGCGGCGGCCACAGGCGCCGTGCCGGCCGGGGCAGCGGCCGTGCTCTCGGCGGGCGACGTCAGTGCGGATGCCGAGACGGGGCTGCCCGTCGTGGACTCGGCCGTGGGTGAGGCTGCGCTGCCGGCAGGCTGTGCCGGAGCCGGAGCCGGCGGCGCGGCATCAGCGGGTTGCGCGGTGGCCGCAGGCGCGGCCGTGCCATCGCCGGTCTGCGCCGCGGCGGGGGCGGCCGCCGTGCCGGCGGCGAGGGAGAGGCAGAGGGCGACCGCGACGACGCGGACGAGATCGCACACCACGGCGGGCACTCCTGTTGGCGTCGGAGTGTCCGCCGTGCGTCGGGTGGTGTCCAGCCCCGCGCGGTGAGGCGAGGGGCTTCAGGCCGGGGCGAGCGTCAGGCCGGGGTCGCCTCGCGCTCCGACTGGTCGCCGCCGGCGGCGGTGGAGAAGAAGAGCGCCTGCGAGACGACCGCCTTCACCGTATCGGTCTCGAACGGCTTGGTGATGAGGAAGGCCGGCTCCGGCCGCTCGCCGGTGAGGAGGCGCTCCGGGTAGGCGGTGATGAAGATCACCGGGACGGTGATGGAGGAGAGGATCTCGTTCACCGCGTCGAGGCCGGAGGAGCCGTCGGCGAGCTGGATGTCGGCGAGGACGAGGCCGGGGCGGCGCTGGCGAACGGCCTCCACCGCCTCGGCGTGGGTCCGCGCCATGCCGGCGACCTCGTGGCCGAGGCCCTCGACCAGCGCCTCGAGGTCCATCGCGATCATCGGCTCGTCCTCGATGATGAGGACGGAGGTCGCGACCTGCTCGGCGATGGAGCGGCCCGCCTCGTCGATCAGCTGGCGGATGCCGGGGATGTCGGTGTCGAGGATGGCGGCGGCCTCCTGGACGGTGAAGCCTTCCACCGTGGTGAGAAGGAAGGCCTGGCGGGCGCGCGGGACCATCGCGTCGAGCCGGCGCTCGAACAGCTCGGTGCGCGGGGAAACGGTCTGGTTCACCTCCACCGAGTCCCAGACGCGGATCAGGATCGAGTAGAGCGCGACGCGGGGCGGGACGCTCTGGTTGAACATCGTCGGGTCGGCGACGAGCGCCTGGAGCACGGCCTCCACATAGGCATCCCCGCTCGGCTGGCTGCCCGTCAGCGATCGCGCGAAGCGGCGCAGATAGGGAATGTGCGGGGCGATGATCTTGGCGAGCGACATGAGCGGTCCTTCGGAGGCGGCGCTTGAAACTTAGATGCGGGCGCCGGGTTTTGTGTGTGGCGGCCGGAGGAGGGGCGGGAGAGAGCCCGCCCTGTGACCGCGCCGGACGATGGAACGAACGGAAGCGATCGAACGTTCCCGATGGCGCGGACGTCCTGTCCTGCGCTCGAGGATCGATTCCATAAACCCCGAACCTGCCCCCAGAACATAACACAGGGCTTGGCCAAGAGGTGCGCGTTGTTTGTGGTCCAGCATGGTTGAAAATGACGATACGTCCTACCCGCGCGATGACGCGATGCAGGCGATGATCGGAAAAGAGTTGCGCTCACTGTACGAGTCCGTTCTTGCCGAGCCGCTGCCGGACAAGATCGTCGATCTTCTCGTGAAGCTCGACGATGTTCCGGCTCCCGAGATCAAGTCCAACGGCCGGCAGCAGCCGACCCGATCGGAGCGCAAATGAGCGGCGTGCGCGAGGAACTGATCCGTCAGATCCCGAACCTGCGCGCGTTCGCGGTCAGCCTCTGCGGCAATGCCGAGCGGGCGGACGACCTTGTGCAGGAGGCGCTGATGAAGGCGTGGGCCTCGATCGACATGTTCGAGGCTGGCACCAACATGCGCGCCTGGCTCTTCACGATCCTGCGCAACGTCTACTACTCCGATTTCCGCAAGAAGCGGCGGGAGGTGGAGGACGCTGACGGCAAGCTCGCGGCCAACCTCGCGACGCACCCCGAGCAGCACGGCCATCTCGACATGATGGATTTCAAGGACGCTCTGTCGAAGCTTGCTCCCGACCAGCGCGAGGCGCTGATCCTCGTCGGCGCCTCGGGCTTCAGCTACGACGAGGCGGCGGAGATTTGCGGCTGCGCCGTCGGCACCGTGAAGAGCCGCGTGAACCGGGCGCGCACACGGCTTGCGGAGCTCCTCGCGGTCCAGTCGGGGGCCGAGTACGGGCCGGACCACCACGACCGCTCGGTGGTGGACGCGCGCAAGTTCTGAGCGCGTCGGGCGGCCGGCGGGGGACAATCATGGCCGCCCGGGCCGTAGCCGTGCGGTCCGAGACAGGGGCAGAACGGGCCTGACATTGCTCGAACGTCCCGTTCTTGCTGTCCCGCGTCTGCTGCCCTGATTGTGATCATGCTACCGACATAAGCGTTTGCTATGGTTGGCCAGCCATAACGAGGCGAGGCTCGACCTTGAGCACGACGACAACGGGCGGTGGCCGCCGGTGGCGGCTGGAGCCGCATGCGGCGCAGTCCGCCGCGACAGGGCGCCGGACATGACGGCGCGGCGAGAATGCCCCGGCGGGGCCGGCGGTGGACGCGGCGGGGCGGAGGCATGCGCGAGTGGTGCGCCGCGCGCTGCGCCCGACGGAGCGCGGTACGCGGACGGGAGCCCGCAGCATCGCGCCGCCGAGCTCGTGAAGTGCATTTTTGCGGACGCGGCGCTCTCGGGCTCTGGCGTTACGCGGGACGTCCTCAGCCTGCACCTCGCGCGCTTCTTTGCGGCGGCGGCGGGTGGCCCTGCCGCGAACGGCGCGGCGGCTGGCTGCGCGATGACGCCCCACTCGGCGGGACCGCGGGCGGCGAGCGACCTGCCGCCATTCGTTGCGCCCGACGAGGACGGCGGCGCTGACGACATGGCGCGTGCCGGGTCGAACGGGGCGGCGCACGGCGATCCGCTGGCCGTACCCGACCACATGCACGGCGAGATGGTCCGCGCGCTCGGGCTGGCGCTGCTCGCCGAACTCGGCCACGACGGGCCGGTTTCGCCGCAGTCGGCGGCGACGCTGGCCGAGGCGATCGCGGCGCGGCTCGCGGCCGCGATTGGGGCCGTCGGCGAGGGCGCGCGGCCGGTCGCGCGCGGCGGGCTTGCCCCGCACATCCTGCGCCGGGTGACGGACAGGATGGCGAGCGACCTTGCCGAGGAGCTCGATCTGCCGACGCTGGCGGCCGAGGCGCGGCTCTCGCCGTGGCACTTTGCCCGCGCGTTCAAGCAATCGACCGGAGAGCCGCCGCACGCCTACAGGACGCGCCTCAGGATCGAGCACGCGAAGGCGATGCTGGCGGAAACCGACGAGCCGGTGACGGCGATCGCCGAGGCGGTCGGCTACGACAGCGCCCAGTCGCTGGCGCGCGCGTTCCGCAAGTTGACCGGGATCTCGCCCTCCGCCTTCCGGCGGGTCGCCGCCGTCTGACCCGCGCGGGTGGGACGGTGCCGCCGCGACGGTGGCGGCGCCTGTCCCGCGGGAGCGTCGTCTCCCTGAGCTTCGGCGGAGCTGCCGACCGCGGGCCGCCTCAGGCCGGGAGGTTGAGGCGGATGTGGAGCTCGCGAAGCTGCGCGGGCGTGACGGTCGAGGGGGCGCCCATCATGAGGTCCTCGGCGCGCTGGTTCATCGGGAACAGCGTCACGTCGCGCAGGTTCTCGCGGCCGCACAGGAGCATCACGATGCGGTCGATACCGGGGGCGATGCCGCCGTGCGGCGGGGCGCCATACTGGAGCGCGTTCAGCATCCCGCCGAACTTCTCTTCCAGCACCGCCTCGTCGTAGCCGGCAATGGCGAACGCCTTCCGCATGATCTCGGGCTTGTGGTTGCGGATCGCGCCGGAGGAGAGCTCGATGCCGTTGCAGACGATGTCGTACTGGTAGGCCTCGATCTCGAGCGGGTCCTTCGATTCAAGCGCCTCGAGGCCGCCCTGGGGCATCGAGAAGGGGTTGTGCGAGAAGTCGATCCGGCCGGTCTCCTCGTCCTTCTCGTACATCGGGAAGTCGACGATCCAGCAGAACTCGAAGCGGTCCTTCTGCGTGAGGTTCAGCTCGTCGCCGATGCGGCGGCGCGCCTCGCCGGCAAACTTGTAGAACTGGTCAGGGCGGCCGGCGACGAAGAAGAGGGCGTCGTGCTCGCCGAGCGAGAGCTGGCGACGGAGCGACTCGGTGCGATCGGGGCCGATGTTCTTCGCGATCGGACCGGCGGCCTCGACGTCGCCGCCACCCTCCGGCCGGCGCCAGAAGATATAGCCGAGGCCCTTCTGGCCCTCCGACTGCGCCCAGGAGTTCATCCGGTCGCAGAAGGTGCGGCTGCCGCCGGTCGGCGCCGGGATCGCCCAGACGCGGACGCGGGGGTCGGCCTCGATCATGCCCGCGAAGACCTTGAAGCCGGAGCCGGCGAAGTGCTCGGTCACGTCCTGCATCTCGATGGGGTTGCGCAGGTCCGGCTTGTCGGAGCCGTACTTCGCGATCGCGTCGCGGTACTTGATGCGCGGGAAGGACGGCGTGACGGGCTTGCCGTCGGCGAACTCCTCGAAGAGGCCGCGCATCACCGGCTCGACGGCGTTGAAGACGTCCTCCTGCGTGACGAAGCTCATCTCGATGTCGAGCTGGTAGAACTCGCCCGGCGAGCGGTCGGCGCGGGCGTCCTCGTCGCGGAAGCAGGGGGCGATCTGGAAGTAGCGGTCGAAGCCCGCGATCATGCAGAGCTGCTTGAACTGCTGCGGCGCCTGCGGGAGGGCGTAGAACTTGCCCGGGTGGAGGCGCGAGGGGACGAGGAAGTCGCGCGCGCCCTCCGGCGAGGAGGCGGTGAGGATCGGCGTTTGGAACTCGGTGAAGCCGGCCTCGACCATCCGGCGGCGGACGGAGGCGATGATCTGGCTCCGCTTGACGATGTCCCGGTGCAGCGTCTCGCGCCGGAGGTCGAGGAAGCGATACTTGAGGCGCGTCTCCTCCGGGTAGTCGGGCTCGCCGAAGATCGGGAGAGGCAGCTCCTTCGCCTCGGAGAGGACCTCGAGCTCGCGCGCGAAGACCTCGATCGTGCCGGTCGGCAGGCGCTCGTTGACGACCTCGGGGGCGCGGCGTTTCACCTCGCCGTCGACGCGGATGACCCACTCGGAGCGGACGCGCTCGGCAGCGCGGAAGGCGGGCGAATCGGGGTCGGCGACCACCTGGGTGATGCCGTAGTGGTCCCTGAGGTCGATGAAGAGAAGGCCGCCATGGTCGCGCACCCGATGGACCCAGCCCGACAGGCGCACGTTCTTCCCGGCGTCCTCCGCGCGGAGGTCGGCACAGGTGTGGGTGCGGTAGCGATGCATGGGCGGGCCTTTCGGGAGTGCGCACGGACGCTGGCGAAGCGTGCTGGCGCGGGAGTGCGCCGGTGGGCCCGTTCCTGTCAAGCGGCGGGGCGCCCGTGGCTGGCGTGAGCGACGACGCTGCACCGATCATCGTGACGGTGCAGCTCGATGCCGTCACTGCCGACCGGTTCGAGGCGGAGCGGCGGCGCTACTTCCCGCCGGCGCTGAACCGGGTCCCGGCGCACCTCACGCTCTTCCACGCCTTGCCGGGAGAGGCGGAGCGGGAGGTGGTGGTGGCGGTGGCGGCGGCGGTGCGGCGCCCGCCGTTCGCAGTGGCGGTGGACGGGCTCAGGCCGCTCGGGCGCGGTGTCGCCTATACGCTCGCAGCGTCCGAACTCGGCGCCGTGCGGGAGGCGGTCTCGCGGCGCTTCGCGGGGCGGCTGACGGCGCAGGACCGCGAGAAGTTTCGCCCCCATGTGACGGTGCAGAACAAGGTGAGCCCGGGCGAGGCGCGGGCGACGCTGGAGCTTCTCGCGCGAAACTTCGTGCCGTTCGAGGCGCGGGCGGAGGGGCTGCAGCTCTGGCGCTATCGCGGCGGTCCGTGGCAGCCGCTCGGTGCGATGGCGTTCGGCGGCTGACCGGGGGCAGGACCGGCGCTTTACGGTTCGGCAAGGTGAACGGGGTCACATGATGACGGGTGCAATTGTTCGCATCCTTCGCCGGCGGACCTGTCTCCGCTGGCCTCAGGGTGGAGTGATGCGGTGCGGGCACGCGATCTTGCCATCGGGACGGTCCGTTTCGCCGGGGCGAGGGCGCCGGTCTACCTGCCCCCGCCGGCGCCGCTGCGTCTCCTGCCGCGGCGGATCGGCCGGCGGCCGGTCGCGGTTGCGCTGGCAGCGCTGGCGATGCTGGCGCTCGGTTCGGAGCGCATCGGCGAGCAGGGTGCGCTCGCGGCCCTGACGGCGGAGCGGCCGCTCTGGGCGGCGTCGCTCAGGGCGCCGGATCCCGGGGTTGCCGTCTCGCCGCATGTCGACTTCGGCGGCCGGGC
>JAESGF010000224.1_pt1 | contig 32032 bp, 32 predicted proteins | sample 9269621 | NCBI WGS metagenome assembly JAESGF01 (sample SAMN14515066, study PRJNA621663) | algae metagenome | isolation source: Tolypothrix carrinoi HA7290-LM1 and co-occurring heterotrophs from dry rock... | place: USA: Makauwahi cave, Kauai, Hawaii | collected 2011-01-06
TCTCGATCAAGATCAACGGCGTCGAGATCGGCTCCCTGTCCGACGGGTCGGCGCTCGGCATCAAGAACCTCGTCTACTCGCCGGCGGACGACCTCATCGCAAACACGCCGGGCTCGGGACCGCTTGCCGACGCGATCAAGGCGGACGCCTACACGAGGACGCTCCGGATCAGTGGCGACCTCGTCCAGAACACAGCCAACACGCTGACGATCGAGGTGCGCGACGGTCGCGACGCCTTCCTCGACAGCGGCCTTCTCATCAAGGAGGGCACGTTCAGGACGTTCGTCGCGCCGCCCCGCGACGGCGACGACACGGGCGAGCCGAACACGCTGCCGGAGATCGCCGCGCCGTCGGATCCGATCCTCGTCGCCGAGAACACGACCGCCGTCACCACCGTTGCCGGCAGCGACGCGGACGCCGGGCAGACACTGACCTACAGCATCTCCGGCGGCGCCGATGCCGGCCTCTTCGCGATCAACGCCGCGACCGGCGCGCTTCGCTTCCGGTCGGCGCCTGACTTCGAGGCTCCGGCGGACGCGAACGGCGACAACGTCTACGAGGTGGTCGTCGGCGTGGAGGACGATGGGGCGGGACCCGGGCGCGCGTTGCAGGACTACCGCGTGCAGGTCACGGATGTCGACGAGACCGTCGTGGGACCGCTCCTCGCCTTCCACCTCGCCAAGACGTCGGTCACTCCCGGCGACAGCGAGGCCACCTGGCGCAATCCGCTGACGAACCTCGACTACCGGCAGGGCGCCTACACCGCCTCGTCGAGCTCGCTGACGGACCGCACCGGCGCCGACCTTGCCCTCTTCCGCGCCCGCGACGGCGACACGGCGATCACCAGAGCGGAGTTCGCCGGCGCGACGGCGGTCGACCCGGCGGGGAACGGCCCGGCGATCACGCTCGACTGGACCGGTACCGCCGCCCACCTGACGCTCGAGACCGCGTGGGACTCGATCAAGAACATCCGCCTCGACGACTTCACCGGGTCCAAGCTGACGGTGAAGAAGTTCGTCAACGTCGCTGCCGACTGGAGCGACTGGACAAGCGACGCCGACCTCACGCTCGACGGCGCGAAGCGGAGCACGATCGACTTCGGTTCGGGCGACGACACGCTGCTGGTGCTCGCCAACAGCAACAACGCCGGCTGGGACAACGTCCACGACATCGGGACGGGCGCCGGCGACGACAGGGTCTTCATCAGGGCGAGCGCCGTCGATTACGCGAACGAGACGTACGGGACCACTTACGACCCCTCGATCACGCTGAGCCGCGTCGACCTCGGCGACGGAACGGACCGGTTCTCCGGCGGGGTCGGGTCGGACACCGTCGACGGCGGGACGGGCAACGACAAGATGAGCGGGCGGCGAGGCAGCGACGCGCTCGAGGGCGGCGACGGGAACGATGTCGTCCGGGGCGCGGCGGGGGACGACACGCTGTCCGGCGACGACGGCGACGACCACCTCTACGGCCATCGCGGCCGCGATACCCTGCGCGGCGGCGCCGGCGAGGACCGTCTCTCCGGCGGCGACCGTGCCGACCTCCTCTTCGGCGGCGCCGGGGAAGACCGCATCGCCGGCGACCAGGGCCATGACGTCCTGAAAGGCGAGGCCGGTGACGACTGGCTCTATGGCGGGCTCGGCAAGGACTGGCTCTTCGGCGGTGCCGGTGACGACGTCCTGCGCGGCGGCGCCGGGAGCGACAGCCTGAAGGGCGGCGGCGGCGAGGACCTCTATGTTCTCGACGGGTCCTGCCTCATCGGCGGACCCGACACGATCGTCACCTTCGTTTCGGGGGACGACACGATCGGCATCTCCAGCAGCGCCTTCGGGCTGCCCGATGGTGCACTCGACCCGTCCCGCTTCCAGCTCGGAACCGCTGCAACCGGGTCCGATGACACCTTCCTGTTCGATGCGAGAACGCGGACGCTCTTCTTCGACGAGGATGGCGCGGACGGTGCGGGGCCGGTCGCCCTCGCCTCGTTCGTCACCTTCGACAGCCTCCAGGCGTCCGATATCGAGATACTGTAAGGCTGGAAGGCCCCGGATCACCGTTCGGGGTCATTCGGGGGCGGCCTCATCACCTCAGCTCCGGGCCGTGCGCCCGGATCGGCGCAAGCCGCCTCGGGTGCGCTTCGCGGCAACGTCGGGGAGGTTCTTCAGATCGAACGCGAATGCGGCCAGGCCGCCGCGGTCTCGTCGCCGCTCAAGGCCGTCGAGCGATCAGACGGCGAGCGGCGCCCACTCTGCTAGGCCGATCGCGTCAGCGGCGTTCCTCGCCGACGAAGCGGTAGCCGACGCCAGGCTCGGTCCGGATGAAGCGGGGGGCGGACGGGTCGTCGCCCAGCTTGGCGCGGATGTGGCCGACGTAGACGCGCAGATATTGCGTGTCGTCCACATGCCGCTCTCCCCAGACTTCCGTCAGGATCTGACGCTGCGTCACCACCTTGCCCGCGTTCCTCGCGAGGAGGGCGAGGATGTCGAACTCCCGTCGGGTGAGGGCGACGTCGCGGCCGTCGACGGCGACGGTCCGTGCCGCGAGGTCGATCCTGAGGGCGCCGAAGTCGAGCGCCGGCGCGTCCGGTGCGCCGGGTTGTGCGCGCAGGAGGGCGCGGACGCGGGCAAGGAGCTCCTGCACCCCGAACGGCTTGACGACGTAGTCGTTGGCGCCCGCGTCGAGCGCGGCGACCTTCTCCTCCTCGGTGGAGCGGACGGAGAGGATGAGGATCGGCCCGGCAAACCAGTCGCGCAGCCGACCGATGACCTCGCGGCCATCGAGATCGGGAAGGCCAAGATCGAGAATCACCATCGTCGGGCTTTCCGTCGCCGCCCTCGCGAGCGCACCGTCGCCATTCCGCGCCTCGATCACTGCGTAGCCGGAGGCGGCCAGGCTGATCCGCAGGAACTTGCGGATAGCGTCGTCGTCGTCGACGACGAGGATCTTCGCCCCTTCAGGCATCGGCGGTCTCCGGGACGAAGGGCGGCATCACGGGTTGCGGCAGGCTGATCTCGAAGCGCGCGCCGCCACCCTCGCGCTCGCCGACGGTGACGCGGCCGCCCATCGCCTCGACGAAGCCGCGCACGATGGCAAGGCCGAGCCCTGTCCCCGCGCCCTGCCGGTCGCCGTTCTCGGCGCGCCAGAAGAGGTCGAACACCCGGTCGCGCTTGTCGGGGGGGATACCCGGCCCGCGATCGGCAACCGCGAGGAAGAGCTGCCCGTCGCGCCGCTCGGCGGTGATCTCCACGGGTGCGGAGGACGGGCAGTAGCGCGCGGCGTTGTCGAGGAGGTTGACGATCACCTGCTCGAGGAGCGTCGGATCCGCTTCCGCCATCGCCGCGTCCGGCGCGATACGGACGCGCACCTCCGTCCCCTCAAGCCGCCTTTTCAGCCGCTCGCGTGCAGCCGTGACCACGTCGGCAAGGTCGAGCCACTCGCGGCGGACCGCGAGAGCGCCGTAACCGAGGCGCGTCATGTCGAGGAGGTTCTGGATGAAGCGGTTGAGCCGGTTCGCCTCGGACGCGATCGACCTCAGGAGCTCCTCCCGGTCGCGCTCGGGGATGCTGGTGCCGAGCGCCTCCAGGGTGGTGACCGCGCCGATGATTGCGACGAGCGGCGTCCTGAGGTCGTGGCTGACCGAGGAGAGGAGCGCAGTCCTGAGCTTCTCAGTCTGGCTGTAGCGCTGCGCCTCGGCCGTTTCGGCGATCATGCGGGCGCGCTCCAGCACCAGGGCGGCCTGGTCCACCAGCGTCTCGAGGAGCCGGCGATCGGCCGCCCGCAGCGGCTCGCTGCCCGCCTCGCGCCGGACGCCAAGAACGCCGAGCGTCCGCTCGCGGGCGAGCAAGGGCACGAACAGCCACGCGCTCGATGGCAGCGTGTTGGTCGACCAGCCGGCACGCTGACCCTGCCGCCACGCCCAGTTGGCCGCGGCCTCCGAGGCCGGGTCGATCTCGTCGATGGGCGGTGAGCCCGCGATGATGGCAAGCCGGCCCCCGGCATCGGGCGTAAGCAGCACCGTCTCCACCGGGACGGAGGAGCGGACCTGGCTCACCACGGTCCATGCCATGTCGTAGTCGCTCGTCGCCGTCAGCGCCTTGCGGGTGAACTCGTAGAGTGCGCGGGTGTGGCGCTCGGCGACCCGCATCGCCGCGACCTGCGCGTTCAGCCGCGCGCCGAGGACGCCGACCACGAGGCTGAAAAGAAGGAAGAAGCCGAGGGTCAGCAGCTGCCACGGTCGGATCACCGAGAGCGTGAGCTCGGGCTCGGTGAAGAAGAAGTTGTAGGCCGCGAAGGCGAGGACCGAGGTGAAGATGGTCGCCGGAACGCGGCCTGTCGCGCCGCTCGCGAGCACCGGAGCGAGGAAGACGAGGGAGAGGTTCGCAAGCGGCATCGTCCAGTCCACGACGAACGCGAACGGGAGCGCCAGCGCGACGAACAGGGCGCCGAGGAGATAGGGCCGGACCGAAAATCCGTCGCGCAGCCGCTTGGGTGCCGGTGCCTCCGCGTCGCCGCCGAGGACGGTGATCTCGAACGCCTCGCCGCCGGCGATGAGCCGCTCGTGCAGCGGCCGGCTGAACAGGCGGCGGACCGCGCTCCCGGCCGTGACCACGATGCGCGAGACGTTGCGCCGCCGGGCGAAGTCGAGGATCGCGTCGGCGCGGGATCCGGCGGCGGTCATGCTTTCCGTCTCGGCGCCGAGCTGCTCGGCGAGGACCAGCGCCTTCTCGACGGCGGGGTCCGCCCCGCCCGCGTCGCCGACGGCAAGGACGATCCACGGCGCGCGGCTGCGGTCGGCCATGCGCTTGCCGGTGCGCACCAACCGCTCAGCGTCGGCGCCTCCGGCAAGGCACACGAGGAGCCGCTCGCGCGCCGGCCAGGCGGAGGCGACTGCGTGGCTCTTCATGAAGTCGAGCATGTCGCGGTCGACGCGCTCGGCGGCGACGCGCAGCGCCATCTCGCGCAGCGCGGTCAGGTTGCCGCGGGAGAAGAAGCGGGTGATCGCCCGCGCTGCCTGCTCGGGGACGTAGACCTTGCCCTCGCGCAGGCGCTTCTGGAGGACTTCGGGCGTGACGTCGATCAGCTCGATCTCGTCAGCGATCTCGAGCACCCTGTCCGGCAGCGTCTCGCGCACCTTAATGCCGGCGATCCGCTCGACGACGTCGTTCAGGCTTTCGAGGTGCTGAACGTTGAGCGTCGTGTGGACGTCGATCCCGGCAGCCAGCAGCTCCTCCACGTCCTGCCAGCGCTTGGCGTGCCGGCTGCCGGGGATGTTCGTGTGGGCGAGCTCGTCGACGAGGACGAGCGCCGGCTTGCGGGCGAGGATCGCGTCGAGGTCCATCTCGGGGAAGGAGCGGCCACGGTAGGTGACGACGCGGCGCGGCATCGTCTCGAGGCCCACGATGAGCGCCTCCGTGTCGCGCCGACCATGCGTCTCGACGACGCCGATGACGACGTCGAGCCCCTCCGCGCGGGCGTCCTGCGCCGCCCTCAGCATCTCGTAGGTCTTGCCGACGCCGGGGGCTGCCCCGAGGAAGACCTTGAGGCGGCCGCGGCCCTCCCGGCCAACTTCGGCGAGGAGGGCGTCCGGATCGGGGCGGTCGTCGCCCTCAGCCATCGGTGGAGGTGGCAGGCGCTTCCGCCGCCGGCACCGGCGCCGAAGGCGCGGGCGGCATCGGGAACGTCTCGTCGAGGGCGAGATTCGCGAGGAGGACGTTCACCACAGGCTCGCCGATGAAGCCGAGCGCACGCTCCTCGACCCGGTCGCGCAGGAAGCTCCGGACGTCGGCGGGCTCTACCCCGCGCGCCTCGGCGATCCGCGCCGCCTGGACGAAGGCGCCTTCCGGCGAGACGTGCGGGTCGAGGCCGGACGACGACGACGTCACGAGGTCGACGGGCGGCTTGACGCCGTTCGCAGCCTCCAGCGCCGCCGACCGTTCCCGGACGGCATCGACGAGCGCGGCGCTGGTCGGCGCGAGGTTGGTGCCCGACGAGTTCGCCGCGTCGTAGTCGACCGCCGACGGACGCGGCCACAGGTACTGCGGCGCGTCGAACGGCTGGCCGATGAGCTCCGAGCCGATCACGGTCCCGTCCCGCTCGATGAGCGAGCCGTTCGCCTGGGCCGGGAAGAGCGCTTGGGACACCGCCGTCATCCCGAGAGGATAGGCGAGGCCGAGGAGGACCGTCATGAGGACGATCATGGTGAGGGCGGGTCTGACGAGGGACATGGTTGAACCTTACGCGAGGCCGAGGGCGACGACGGCCATGTCGATGAGCTTGATGCCCACGAACGGCACGACGAGACCGCCGAGACCATAGATGAGAAGATTGCGGCGCAGCAGCGCCGCGGCGGACATCGGGCGGTAGGCGACGCCTTTCAGCGCGAGCGGGATCAGGAACACGATGACGATTGCGTTGAAGATCACCGCCGACAGGATCGCCGACCCCGGCGAGGCGAGGTTCATCACGTTGAGCGCCTGGAGCTGCGGGTAGGCGCCGACGAAGAGCGCCGGGATGATCGCGAAGTACTTCGCGACGTCGTTGGCGAGCGAGAACGTCGTCAGCGACCCGCGGCTGATGAGGAGGCCCTTGCCCACTTCCACGACGCGCATGAGCTTGGTCGGGTCACTGTCGAGGTCGATGAGGTTCGCGGCCTCCTTCGCGGCGGGCGTGCCGTCGTTCATCGCCACGCCGATGTCGGCCTGCGCAAGCGCCGGTGCGTCGTTCGAGCCGTCGCCGCACATCGCGACCATCCGGCCTTCCGCCTGCGCGGCGCGGATGTACTCGAGCTTCTTCTCGGGCGTCGCCTCCGCGACGTAGTCGTCGACGCCGGCCTCGGCGGCGATGGCGGCTGCGGTGAGAGGATTGTCGCCGGTGATCATCACCGTGCGGACGCCCGCGGCGCGGAGCTCGGCGAAGCGGGACTTGATGCCGGGCTTCACGACGTCCTTGAGGTTGATGACGCCGAGCGCGCGGTCGTCCTGCGCCACCACCAGCGGCGTTCCGCCGGCGCGGGCGACTCGCTCCACGTCGCGCCGTACGTTGTCGGGCAGCCCCGAGCCCTGCGCCGCGAGCCACTTCGCCACCGCGTCCGCGGCGCCCTTGCGCAGCTTCGTGTGCGGGTAGTCGATGCCGGAGAGCCGGGTCTCGGCGGTGAACGGCACGAGCGTGCCGCCCGCTTCGGGGCTGCCGCGGACGCCCATCTTCTCGGCGAGCGCGACGATCGACTTCCCCTCCGCCGTCTCGTCGCCGAGCGAGGCGAGGCGGGCGACGCGGATCATCACCTCCGGGCCTTCCGGGGTCGCGGAGATGAACTCCTCCGCCTGGCGCGAGCCGTAGGTGATGGTGCCGGTCTTGTCGATGAGGAGCGTGTCGACGTCGCCCGCCGCCTCCACCGCGCGGCCCGACTTCGCGATGACGTTTTCCTTCACGAGGCGATCCATGCCGGCGATGCCGATCGCCGAGAGGAGCCCGCCGATGGTGGTCGGGATCAAGGTCACGAAGAGCGCGAGGAGGAAGGCGACCGGGATCGCCTCGCCGGAGAAGATCGCGAACGGCTGGATCGTCGCCACCACCATGACGAAGATGATCGTGAGGCCGGTGAGAAGGATCGACAGCGCGATCTCGTTGGGCGTCTTGCGCCGGTCGGCGCCTTCCACGAGCGCAATCATGCGGTCGAGGAACCCTTCGCCCGGCGCCTGCGTGATGCGCACCACGAGATGGTCGGAGACGACGCGCGTGCCACCGGTGACGGCGGAGCGGTCGCCCCCCTCCTCGCGGATGACGGGGGCGGACTCGCCGGTGATGGCGCTCTCGTCGACGGAGGCGACGCCCTCGATCACCTCGCCGTCGGCCGGGATCATGTCGCCGGCTTCCACGAGGACCAGGTCGCCCTGCTTCAGCTTGCGCGAGGAGACCGGGACGGGGTTGGCGCCCGGTGCCGCGACGCGCTTCGCCGTCGTCTCCGCCTGCGTCGCGCGCAGCGAGTCCGCGCGGGCCTTGCCGCGGCCCTCGGCCATCGCCTCGGCGAAGTTGGCGAAGAGCACCGTCGCCCATAGCCAGACCGCGATCTGGACGAGGAGCGCGGAGGACGTCTCGCCGATCCCGGCAACTGCATAGACAGTCGCGAGGACGGCCACGATGGCGGTGACGAAGATCACCGGATTGCGCGACAGCCGGCGCGGATCGAGCTTCAGGACGGCGTCGAGCGCGGAGCGGGAGAGAAGCCCCGGATCGAGGAGACCCGGGCTCGCCATGGGGGTGTGCTTGCTCATGGAAGACCTCAGTTGGCGCCGAAGGTCGTGCCGGCCGTCATCGCGAACTGCTCCGCGATCGGCCCGAGCGCGAGCGCCGGGAAGAAGGTGAGACCGCCGAGGACGAGGATCACGGCGATGAGGAGGACGACGAAGAGCGGCCCGTGCGTCGGGAACGTGCCCGCGGACGTCGCGACGGTGCGCTTCTCCGCAAGGGCCCCGGCGACCGCCAGCATCGGGACGATGAAGGCGAAGCGGCCGAGGATCATCGCGAGCCCCTGCGCCGTCGTGTGCCAGGGCGAGCCGGCGCCGTAGCCCGCGAACGCCGAGCCGTTGTTCCCGGTCGCCGACGAGTAGGCATAGAGGATCTCCGACAGCCCGTGCGGGCCCGGATCCTGAACCGCCGCCAGCGCCTGCGGCACCACCGCCGCGAGCGCGCCGCCGCCGAGGATGCCGATCGGCATAGCGAAGAAGGCGAGGAGCGCGAGCTTGACCTCCTTCGCCTCGATCTTCTTGCCGAGGTACTCCGGCGTGCGGCCCACCATCAGCCCGGCGATGAACACGGCGAGGACGACGTAGGAGAGCATCCCGTAGAAGCCCGCGCCGACGCCGCCGAAGATTACCTCGCCCGTCATCATGTTGAAGAGCGGCAGCATACCGCCGATGGGCGTGTAGCTGTCGTGCATCGAGTTGACCGAGCCGTTCGATGCGGCCGTGGTGGAGACGGCCCAGAGCGCCGAGTTCGCGATGCCGAACCGCGTTTCCTTGCCCTCCATGTTGTCCGGCTCGCCGGCGACGGCCTCCGCGACCAGCGGGTTGCCGACCGTCTCGGCCGTGTAGGTGATGCCGAGGCTGACCGCCCAGAGGATGCCCATCGCGGCGAAGATGGCGCGACCCTGCCGGGCGTCCTTCACCATGCGGCCGTAGAGGAAGCAGAAGCCGGCCGGGATCGCGAGGAGCGCCCACATCTGGATGAGGTTGGTGATCGCGTTCGGGTTCTCGAACGGGTGCGCGGAGTTGACGTTCCAGAACCCGCCGCCGTTGGTGCCGAGCTGCTTGATCGCGATCTGCGAGGCCGCCGGCCCTTGGCCGAGGAGCTGCTGACCGCCCGTGATCGTCTCGACCGGCGTGTAGGGCAGGAGGTTCTGCGGCACGCCGAGCGCCGCGATGGCGAGGCCGACAACAATGGCGAGCGGCAGGAGGAGCCAGAACGTCGAGCGGACGAGGTCGGCCCAGAAGTTGCCGAGGTGCTTCGTCTCGCGCCGGGCGAAGCCGCGGATCACGGCGACGCCGACGGCGATGCCCGTCGCGGCCGACACGAAGTTCTGCACCGTGAGGCCCGCCATCTGGCTGAAGTAGGACAGCGTCGTCTCGCCGCCGTAGGCCTGCCAGTTGGTGTTCGTCATGAAGCTGATCGCCGTGTTGAAGGCGAGCCACGGCGTGAGGCCGGGCAGCTCCTGCGGGTTCCACGGATGAACGCCCTGCGTCAGCAGGATCGCGTAGAGGAGGAGGACGCCCGCAAGGTTGAAGGCGAGGACGGCCGCCGCGTACTGGACCCAGGTCTGCTCAGCGCGGGGGTCGACGCCCGCGACGCGACAGACCGCGCCGTCGACGCGCGCCAAGGCGCCGAGCCTCGTGTGGGGTTGGTCGAGCACGGCGGCCATCCATTTTCCCAGGATGATCGCCGCGCCGGTGACGAGCGCCGCGTAGAGCGCGAACTGTGCGATGTCGATGAGCATCACGGCCTCAGTATCTCTCCGGGCTCGCGAACGCGAAGCCGAGGTAGACGAGAAGGCCGAGCGCAACCGCCCCGCCGAGGATGAGTTCGATGAGCATGGGAGACCTCAGAGCCGCTCGCAGAGCCGAATCAGGCCGAAGCAGCCGGCGAACGTGGCGAGGAGGATGGCGAGGTAGACGATGGCAATCATGTTTCTTCCGTCCTTGTTGGCTTCTGGTGCTTTGCTAGGCGCCGAAAAACCTGGTGATGATCTCGTCGCGTGCGTGATCCGGCAGCCAGACATGGAGACGGACCGCCATGATGAGGCTGGCCAGCAGCAGGAAGGGGACGGCCGCAGCGGCATAGCGGAGCAAGGTTCTCGCAAGCACGCGGCGATGTTCGGCGCTGGCCTCGCCTCGGCCGCGCTCGGCCCAGAAGGAGGGCGACATGTGGTCAGAGATCATCGTTGCGCCCCCGCCTCATCTCCGCCGGCGGGACGGCGAGCGGATCGCACTGATGCCGACGGGCCTCGGCGTCTTGCCGCGTGCCGCTCGTTTCCACGGGTGTCGATGACCCTGCGAAGCTGGGGAAGAAGGCGGACGAAACAGTTGATGTTCATCATTGGATTGCCTTTGAGCGCGTTCGAGCCGGCCGCCGGCGCAGCCCAGCCCAGCCCAGCCACAGCCCCGTCACTGCGGAGGAGCCGGAGGCGGGACAGACGCAGACCCGAACAGCGCGTCGATGAAGTGAATGAGGCTCGCGACGCCGGACACCGCGAGGACCAGCCCGCATACGGTGATGATGACGAACGACCGGACGAGGTGGGGCCGCAGGAGGCGATACCACCCGTAACGCCCGCCGCTGCCGTCCTCGGGTTCCCACCCGCCGAACGGGACTGGTTGAAAGACGCGCATCGATCGCTCCGCCGATCTCGAGACCAGCGGATAGATCTCGCCGGCGGGTCGCGGGCGCTATTTGCGGAGGCGTGTTCGGGTGAAAAGAATGCGTAAAGTCTTTGCAGCGGCTTTATGCCCGCTCGGTCGCGCGGGGGAGGGGCCCGTCGGTCAAAACGCAAGACCTTGCAAGCGCTTAGGGCGGATCGCGAGCGGGGTCGGGCCGTTCAATGGCGGGCAGGAGTTTGGCGGATGAACATGGCGCGGCCGTGCTCAGCTGTCCGTTCGTCGGCGAACGGATGGCAGGCTGATGGTGTGCGTCCGCCGCCAGGCGGAGTGGGGCGGCGGCCACTGGCGCCCCCATCTCGCGGCCCGGCGCGGCAGCCTGCCCGGGGCAGACGCCGCGCCGCGACGTGTCTTGCGGAGGGTCAGAACGTGCGCTGGGCGCGGAGGAAGCTCGTCAGCGCGCTGCCCGACCCGAAATCCTCCGTGTCGACGTAGCGGTACTCGACGCCAAGGCCGAACTCCATGCCCTCTACCGGGGCGTAGGCGAGGAAGCCCTGCACGTCGACGTTCTGGACGCCCGTGTCGTCGAGGACGCCGTCGCCGTCGAGATCGGCCTCCTGGTCGTTCTCGAGCAGCGCGTAGCCGGCCTGCGCCGCGAACGAGACGCTCGGCGTGATGCTCGTCGCAAATCCGCCGGTGACGGCGAATGCGTCGGTGAGCTCGAGGTCGCCGCCGGGTCCGACGACCGCGTCCCCGATCTCGAACGGCGCGCTCACGTCCGAGGAGGCGTAGCTCACGGCACCATGCGAGTAGGTGGCGGTCAGGCCCGCAGAGGTCTCGTTGCCGAACGGAAGGTTGACGACGACGCCCCCGCCAACGGCAAAGCCGTAAGCCTCCTCGTTGGAGACGAGGTCCTCGGTGTAGTGGCCGGCTGCCATCACCTGAGCCGCGCCCCAGCCCTGCTCGATGCGGGCATTGCCGACGATGTCGGGGATGCGAGAGCCCTGATACTCGCCGTCGACGATGCCGGTGCGGCGGCTGATCTCATCCTCGGCCGACAGCGTGAGCGAGACGCCGTTCCCGACAGCGAACGTGTAGGCGGCAACGTTGGTGACGACGTCGGACGTCGACGGTGTCCAGAACTGCGCCGGCGTGAAGATCGCGTCGGTGAAGTCGTAGAAGGACTGCGTGCGACCGAACGTGAGTCCGCCGAACTGGATGAAGGCGCGATCGAGGGTGGTCTCTAGCCCCTCGCTCGCATCGCCGGCGCCGAAGTCCGACGTGAAGTAGACCTCGGTGAACGTCCGCAGCAGGCCGAACTCGGTGTTCGTGCGGGAGTCGAGGTAGATGTAGGCGCGGGCACGGAACCGGTAGCCGTCGTCCCCGTCGCCGTCGTAGCCAAGCCCGTCGAAGACGTCGAAGTCATCGTTGTCTGTATTGATGAAGACGTTGTAGTCGGCACGGACGCGCCCCGCGACGGCAAGACAGGTCTCCGTCCCCGGAATGTAGTAGAAGCCGGTACCGAAAGCGTCGCAGATCCTGACGTAGTCGACCGGCTCGACGACGACGGGGAGGTCGGCGGCCGACGCAGCAGAAACCCCAAGCACGCTCACGACCGATAGGGCGATCGCACGGGTCGTAGCCATTCTTGCTATCTCCAATACATTGGCGAGGAAGACGCCGTTACGCGACACCGAAGAGGAACTCGGAACCGCTGGGCTCGCCGCTGGACTGGAGAGATCACGAATGCTGGAAGGTCGACAAGGAGATTAGACTGCCGCTTTGCTTGCTCCGATCGGATTGTGGCCCGAAGGACACCAGTTTAAACTGTTCTAGTTCAACAACGGGCCTGAGGCGGGGACGGGTCGGTTCAGCCCGACGGGATCTCCCTCCCGGTGCCGACGCGGGACCGGTGCGGCCCGAAAAGGCATGCAAGCCCGAGGAAGACGCCCGACATCGCGGCAATCATGCCGGCCGCGCTGACGGCGTCCTCGCCACCGAACCAGAGAGGGCCGTAGCCGGCGAACACATAGCCGACGATGGCGGAGAGGGTCGCGAAGGCGACGCTCCACCAGACCTGGTGCTCCAGCCGGTTCGTCATCAGGCGAGCCGCGGCGGGCGGGCAGATGAACATCGCGATCACGATGATCGACCCCACCGCGTCAAAGGCGGCGACCGCGGCGACGGCCGAGACGACGACGAGCCCGAACCCGATGGCCGCGACGGGGAGGCCGATGGCGCGCGCGAACCCCTCGTCGAACGTCGACAGCTTGAGGGGGCGCCAGAAGACCACCATGAGGAGGCCGACGAAGGCGGCGGCGAGCGCGATCCGGCCGAGCTCCTGCGGCAGGCGGGAGAGTGCCTCGGGGTCGAGGAGCGAGGCCCAGCCGTCCGCCCCGAACCAGATGAGGCTCTCGAGGTTCCCCATCAGCGCGTGCTCCACGTCCAGATGCACGCTCGAGGTGTCGCTCTGCTCGAGGATCAGGACGCCGGCCGCGAACATCGAGGTGAAGACGACGCCCATCGCGGCGCCGGGTTCGATCCGTCCCAACCGCTTCACCGCCTCGATGAGAACGACAGCGACCACCGCCGCACCCGCGGCGCCGAGGAGCATCGGCACCGCCGAGACCGTCGCGGTGACAAGAAAGGCGACGACGATGCCCGGCAGGACGACATGGCTGATCGCGTCACCGATGAGCGCCTGACGGCGCAGCACGAGGAAATTGCCCGGCAGAGCGCAGGCGATCGCGGAGAGGATGCCGATGAGAATCGGCGTCAGCGAGAACTGGACGAACTCGGCGCCCATGGGAGACTCCTTGCGCCGGCGGGCGCCTTCGGGATTGCCGCCTCGGCGGCGACGCTCTTGCGCGGCATCCTCAGCCGTCGTTGCGGTCGCGGGGCGGCCGTGCCCGCCTGGCCCTGACGCGGATACGGGAGGGGCGCTGCGGACGCGCGGCGGCGACGACTGTCGCGGCGGCAAGGAGGCCGGCGAGAACGGTCGCGAGAGTGGCAATGTCGGCGGTCATGAGGCTCCTCCAGCGGCTTGGACAACAACATGGGGCGGGCCGAGGCGCCGGTCGAACTCGGCGATCTCGTCGGGCGTGAAGACCGTCTCGATGGGGGTGAGGCCGTCGTAGCGGCCGGTCAGCCCCGTATCCTGGTGCAGCTCGCGCGCGACCTCCCAGCGGTGCTCGTCGCGGGCCGCCTTGGCGGCCTCCGCGCGGCCCGCATCCGTCGCGACGCCGTCGCCGCGCACGAGGCGGGCCGAGCGGAGGACCCGAAGGGTGAACGGGTCGTGGATGGGCTCGCCGCGGGCAAGGGAGAGCAGCCCCTGCCGCCGGTGCACGCGCCGCTGAAACCGGTAGTGGCGGACGGCCGCCGCGAGCACACCGCGCGCCGGCGCGAGGAAGAGCGAGACGACGAACAGCGCCGCCGAAACGAGGACGATAATGGGCCCGGTCGGCAGCGCCGGTGCGGAGGCGGAAAGCGCTGCGCCGACGTAGCCGGAGGCGCCGCCCGCGATGCCGGCAAGCCAGACGACATGGTCGCTGCGCTCCGTCCAGAACCGCGCCGTCACGGGCGGAATGATCAGCATCGCGACGATGAGGATGAGCCCAACGACCTTGAGGCCGATCACCGTGACGGCCATCACCAGCCCCATCATGATGAGGTCGACCCGGCGCACGCTGATGCCGATCGACGCCGCGTAGCCGGGGTCGAAGGCGACGAGCGTCATCGGCCGGCGGAACAGGATCGTCGCCGCGACCGCGAGGGAGCCGCCGCCCGCGATCACCACCGCGTCCTGGAACAGCATTCCCGCCGTTGAGCCGAGGAGGAAGGATTCGAGCCCCGCCTGCCGGCCGGCTGACATCGTCTGGATCACCGTGAGAAGGACGACGCCGGCGCCGAAGAAGACGGAGAGCACCGCACCGATCGCGGCATCCTCGGCGAGCCGCGTCCGCGCCGCGATCCATTCGACGAGAAGGAGGCCGGCGAACGCCGTGACCGCGGAGCCCGCGAGGAGCGCGATGAGGTTGCGCCCGTCGCCGCCGAGGGCGACGACGAGGATGAAGGCGAGGCCGACGCCGGGAAGCGTCGCGTGGGCGACAGCGTCCGAGACGAGGGCGCGCTTACGCAGGAACAGGAACGTGCCCGCGGCGCCGGCTGCGAAGCCGAGGAGTGCGGCGCCGACCGCGACCAGCGCGGCATTGTAACCCGCGCCGAGCAGGAGCGCGTCGACGAAGGCCCTCATGCGATCGCGAGGTCCTCGATGTGCGTTGCTGCGAGTCGCCCGCCGTAGGTCGACTGAAGGTTGGCGCTCGTGAAGGTGGTGGCGACCGGCCCCTCGGCGATCCTCTTCACGTTGATGAGGAAAACGTTGTCGAAGTAGCTGCGCACCGTCGCAAGGTCGTGGTGGACCGAGACGACTGCCTTGCCATCCGCCTTGAGCGACTTCAGGACGTCGATGATGGCCCGCTCCGTCGCGGCGTCGACCCCGGCGAGCGGCTCGTCGAGGAGGTAGAGGTCGGCGCCCTGCGCCAGCGCGCGCGCCAGGAAGACGCGCTGCTGCTGGCCGCCGGAGAGCTGTCCGATCTGCCGGTCAGCAAAGCCCATCATTCCGACGCGCTCGAGGCATTCCCGCGCGGCGTCCGTGTGCGCGTTGGTGAGGCGGCCGAGCAGGCCGAGCCGGCGGTAGCGGCCCATCAGCACGACGTCGAGGACCGTGGTCGGGAAGTCCCAGTCGACGCTTGCCCGCTGGGGGACGTAGGCGATGCGGCCGCGGGCTCGCTCGAGCGGCTCGCCGAACACCGAGAGCTCGCCCGAGAGGCGGGGCACGATGCCGAGTGCCGCCTTCAGCAGGGTCGACTTGCCGGCGCCGTTCGGGCCGATGATCGCGGTCATCGCCGCCGGCGGGAAGGTGGCATCGACGGAGAACACCGCCGGCTTCTCGCCGTAGGAAACAGTGAGGCCGCGGATGGCGAGGGGGCTGTCCGCCGGAACGGCCGGGCTGATCGCCCGCCCGTCCTCCGCAGCGATCCGCGGCCGTTCCGCCTCGCGTTGTCCCATCAGCACGGGTCAGCCCTCTCCCAGCCGACCGAGCATCCCGCGCTCGGGCGCTTTCCCGCCGAGGGCGCGGGCGATGGTCGTCGTGTTGTGGTCGATCATGCCGAGGTAGGTCCCCTCGTATGTCCCCGGCTCACCCATCGCGTCCGAGTAGAGTTCGCCGCCGATCGTCACCTCGTGCCCTCCCGCGGCGGCGCCTTCGATAAGCGCGCGGATGTTGCGGTCGGACACCGAACTCTCGACGAAGACCGCGCCGACGTCGCGGCTGACGAGAAGATCGACGAGCTCGCGAACGCGGTTCAGCCCCGCCTCGCTTTCCGTCGAGATGCCCTGGATGCCCACGACCTCGAAGCCGTAGGCGGACCCGAAATAGTTGAAGGCGTCGTGCGCCGTCACGAGGACGCGGCTCTCGGCGGGCACCGTGCCGAGGACCTCCGTCGTGTAGACGGCAAGCTGGCGAAGCTCCTCCAGATGATCCTCGGCGTTGGTGCGGTAGGTGTCGGCGTTGTCGGGGTCCGTCTCGATCAGCGCATCGCGAACGTTGAGGACGACGCGGGACCACAGGTTCGGGTTCATCCACACGTGCGGGTCGTACCGGTCGGCGTAGTCGTCATGGCCGATGAGGAGGTTTCGGGGCAGTTCGTCCGCGACGGCGACGATGTTCTGCCGCTCGGCGAGATCGAACATGAACTCCTCGAGCTGCGCCTCGAGGTAGAGGCCATGCCAGAGGACGAGGTCGGCATCCGCCATCGCGACGATGTCGGTCCGCGTCTGCCGATAGGCGTGCGGGTCGACGCCAGCGCCCATCAGAGCCTCGACCTCGACGAGATCACCGCCCACCTCGCGCGCCGCGTCGGCGATCATGCCGGTCGTCGCCACCACGCTGACCTTCTCCTGCGCGGACGCGACCGTCGCCTGACCCGCAAGCGCGAGGGCGAGCGCTGCACCGAGGAGGACCCTCTTCATCAGCATCCCGTTCTCCATCCTCCGAACCGACAGCGAGCGGCAGAGTTCCGCTCAGTTGCAGTTAATTATGAGAGCTATTCGCAAGAAGTCAAGGAGAGTGCGATCCATTCTCAACTGGAGTTGCAATTGCGAACCGACTCGACCAGTGTCGCCCCATGAAGCGGAAGCGGACGCCCCCGGATGTCGTGAAGGACGCACTGCGCGCCGAGGGGCTGCGCATGACGCGCCAGCGCTCGGCCATCGTCGAGGTGCTCGACACGGCGGAGGACCACCCCGACGCTGTCGAGATCCACGAGCGTGCGAAGGCGATCGAACCGACAACCTCCCTCGCGACGGTCTACCGGACGCTCGCCGTCCTCGCCGACAAGGGTGTCGTCACCCGCCTCCTGTTCGACGGGGCGCCCTCACGCTTCGAGAGCGCCGGCGTGCCCCACCACGACCACATCATCGACCTCGACACGGGAGGCGTGATCGAGTTCGTCTCGCCCGAGATCGAACGGCTGCAGCGCGAGGTCGCGAAGGCGAACGGTTACGAGGTGGTCTGGCACCGCCTCGAGCTGTACTGCCGCAAGGTCAGGAACTGAGCCGAGCGGACGACCGGAGCCGCGGTCATGGGCATGCGTCGGGTCTGGCGGAACGGCGGCGTGCGGGTGACGGGCGGCCGGCGATCCTGGCACGGCCACCGTCAGCCGAGCCCGCACGCCGACATGATCGGGGCGAGGGCGGCCGCTGAGCCGGCGAGGGGGTATGTCTCCGTCGCGCTGCCGATCCGGAGGGTGACGCTGAGCTCGCTGCGGAGGGCGGTGACGAGCTCCGCCGCCGCGGTCGGCGGGAGATAGGCCGCGAAGTCCGGCACGGCCGCCTCGTAACGGAGGACGACCGGCACCTCGCCCGCCTCGGGCACGAAGGCGAACACGGCGGTCGCCTCCGCGATGCGGCCGTCAAGGACCTCCGCCCTCTGCGGCTGCACGCGGAGCGTGATCCTCCCGCCCGCGCAGCCGACATGGAACGGCCGCCAGTTGCCCTCGGGCAACGTGCAGTCGAGCACGGCCGCCGTCTCGCCGCCCTCGAATCCGGCGTCCCTGTCGAGGGCCCATCGGCTGCAGGCCGTCGTGTGGTCGACGTTGGCAGGCGGCGGGGCGAACGCGAGGACGAGCGCGACGGCGGGAACGGCGAGCATGGAACCTCCGGAGCGAGCCGCCGAATTGGGCCTGACGGACCGGCGCGCCGCAAGTCCGCTGCGGCTACGTTGCGATGGCGCCGGCCGGCCTCCGCCACCCGCACGCGCTTGTGACAGGAAAGTCACGCCACATCCGTTAACGACGCGTTCACCTTCGCGCTTAAGGACGACTTCAGCGCGCCGCCTCACCGTGCCTGAAAACGCGCCCGAAACGGGCCAGACCGGATGAGGCAAAGATGAATCTGGCGGTACGGCAGACGGACGGGGCTCGCGCCTCCGTCAACACCAAGGCGCGCGAGGCCTATGTCGAGACGATCCGGCTGATCGAGCGGGCGCACAGGCGCTTCCTCGACGTCGTCAAGGACGAGCTCGACCGGCTGGGGCGCGAGGAGGTGAACAACGTCCAGGCGGTGCTCCTCCACAATGTCGGGACGGAGGAGCTGACGCCGAGCGAGCTCAAGTCGCGCGGCTACTATCTCGGCTCCAACGTGTCGTACAACCTCAAGAAGCTCGCGGAGCTCGGCTACCTCGAACAGCGCCGCTCCACCCGCGACCGCCGCACGGTGCGCATCACGGTGACCGAGAAGGGCGCCGAGATCGCGGGCATCGTCGAGGCGCTGATCGACCGGCAGATGCAGTCGCTGGGGCCGATCGGTGGCGTCGACGACGGCAGCCTCGACGGTGCGAGCCAGACGCTCAAGCGGCTCGACCGCTTCTGGAAGGACCAGGTTCTCTATCGCCTGTGAAAGAAGTCCGTTCCGGCCGCAGATATGTGAACGCCTCAACGTTGTTCGTTCACCATTGCCGTGATACCCGCAATGCCGGCTTTGGCGTGAGGAGTTCGAGCGTGACGGGAACCAAGGCGGATTTGGCGCGGCGCGCCTTCCTGAAGGGTGCGGCGGCCGCGGCGGCAGCCGGAGCGACTCTCCCCGCGTGGGCGCAGGAGACGCCGGTCGCGGCGCTGCAGTCGTTCAACCGGCAGGCCGAGTGGGCCGACCGTTTCGACGCGACGACGCCCGAGGTTTCGGCCGTCAACTCGGCACTGCCGACGCTGTCGCCGGAGGCGCTCGGCCGGATGCAGCTCGCGGTGGAGCAGTACCGGGTCATCGCGGCGCAGGGCGGCTTCCCGCTGGTCGAGATGCCAAAGAAGGCGCTCCGCCTCGGCGACCGGGACCGTGTGGTGGCGAGCCTGCGCGCCCGCCTCAACGCCTCCGGCGACCTCACGGTCGGCAGCGGGCGGACGGACATCTACGATTCCTACGTCTCCGCCGCCGTCCGCCGCGTGCAGCTCAGGCACGGCCTGAACCCGCACGGCTTCCTCGACGGCGTGACGGTTCAGGCGCTGAACGTTCCCGTCGCCGTGCGTCTGCGCCAGCTCGAGACGAACATCGGCCGCATCTCCGGCCTGTCGGAGGGGCTCCAGAGCCGCTACGTCCTCGTGAACATTCCGGCCGCCGAGATCGAGGCGGTGGAGAACGGACGCGTCCGCTCGCGCCACACCGGCGTGGTCGGCAAGGTCGACCGGCCGAGCCCGGAGCTCACCTCGAAGATCCACGAGATCAACTTCAACCCGTACTGGACCGTCCCTGTCTCGATCGTGCGGCGCGACCTCATCCCGAAGATGCAGGCGAACCCGCAGTACCTGACCGAGCAGAAGATCCGCATCTACAAGTGGGGCAACACCGAGGTCGAGTACGACTGGCGCCAGATCGACTGGAACACCGACGAGGCGACCCAGTACATGTTCCGCCAAGACCCCGGCGAGCTCAACTCGATGGGGACAGTGAAGATCAACTTCTACAACCCGCACGACGTGTACATGCACGACACGCCGCAGAAGAACCTCTTCGGCGAAGACGCGCGGTTCCACTCCTCGGGCTGCGTGCGCGTGCAGAACGTGCGCGAGCTGATCACGTGGATCCTGCAGCCGTCGGGCTGGGACCGGGCGCAGGTGGACCAGGTGATCCGCTCCGGCCAGCGGCTTGACGTGAAGGTCGTGCAGCCGCCGCAGATCATGTTCGCCTACATTACCGCTTGGGTGAACGCGGACGGCGTCGTCCACTTCCGCAACGACATCTACAACAAGGACGGCGCCGCGAACCTTGCCGCCTTCACGCCGAACTGACGTCGCCCTGACAGGCTGACACCGACGGACGGGGCCGGTCGGGTTGCCGGCCCCCGTCGCGTCGCGCGGCACCCGCCCCGAGCGGCGGACGCGACACGTCCCGGCACTCGCCAGGCCGCCAGGGGAGGTGCACCGGGCACCTTTGCGCTAGTCGCCGCGGGCGGCCGCTTCCAGCGCGGCGATGTCGATCTTGACCATCGTCATCATGGCCGCGAGGACACGGGCGGCGGCAGCCGCGTCCGGCAGGGCGAGGAGGTCGACGAGAGCGCTCGGCGTGACCTGCCAGTGGACGCCATAACGGTCGCGCAGCCATCCGCACATCAGCGGGGAGCCGCCCTCGAGCAGAGCGTCCCAGATCCGGTCCGTCTCCGCCTGGTCGAAGGTGAGGACGGAGATCGACGACGCCATCGACTGCTCGGCGCCAAAAGGCGCGTTGAACAGCATGTATGGCGCGCCGGAAAGGCTGAACGTCACGATCCGCGTGTTGCCGCCCGGGTGGACCTGAACCGCCTCGATCCGGCTGCCCGGAACGATATCCGTCCAGAACCGCGCCGCCTCCTCGACGTCCTTCTCGAGGACGATGCAGGTGCGCACGCGGCTGCACGTGGCGCCGGTGTCGGCGGGCGCGGGGCGAAGGGTGGTTGCGGTCGTCATCGGTGTGTCCTTTCGGGGTTCTGTCGCGGTCGCGCTCACGCCGGACGGCCGAAGAGGAGCGCGACGTAGCGGCGGAGATGGTCGATCGTGGCGCGGGCGTCGGCCGGATCGCCGGAGCCTTTCGCCACGATGAAGGCGCCCTGGATTACCGCCTGGGTGTGAAGGGCGAGCCCGGCCGCCGTGACGCCGGGAGGCGCACCGTGGCGGGCGATGGCGGCGGCAAAGTCGCTCTCCAGCGTCGCCGCGTGACGGGTGACGGCCGCGAACGCCGCGTCGCGAATCGCGGGGCTCGTCTCGTGCACCTCCTGGATCATCGTCCCGAGGAGGCAGGTGAACTCGGCCGTCCCGCCCTCGATCAGCGCCGTGCGGAAATCGAGGTAGGCGAGGATGCGGTCGACCGGGTCCGTGGCGCCGTGGAAGGGCGCGGCCGCAAAGAGGGCGGTGGTCCATTCCGACCAGTAGGCGGCCGCCTGCACACCAAGATCCTCCTTCGAGCGGAAGTGGTGGAAGAAGGCGCCTTTGGTAACGCCCGCCGCCGCGCAGAGATCGTCCACCGATGTCGACGAGAACCCCCGCTCGCGGATCAGCGCCTGCGCGGCGGCGAGGAGCTTGTCGCGTGCGCCGGAGCGCTTCGGGTTGCGGTTCGCGTCTGACATGACGAAACATACCAACCGGTCTGTATGTAGTCAACCGAAACGACGGAGGACAATGCGGCCCGCGCAGGGCACGGCGCTGGCGGCCGTTCGGGGCCGGTGCTATCCCCTCGTGATGGCCGCGACCGACACTGCCCCCGGCTGGCGCGAGGCGCTCCGCGTCTACGGCACGCGGCGCCAGCTCGTGATCTTCCTCATGGGCTATTCGAGCGGCCTGCCGCTCCTCCTCGGCTTCTCCACGCTGTCCTTCTGGATGCGCGAGGCGGACGTGTCGCTGGCGGCAATCGGCGGCCTCGTCACCGTCGGCACGCCCTACAGTCTGAAATTCCTCTGGGCGCCCGTCTTCGACCACGTGCGGCTCCCCGTGCTGACGCGCCTTTTCGGCCTCCGCCGGGGCTGGCTCCTCCTCATCCAGCTGGCGCTGGTCGTCTCCATCGTGGTGGTCGGGCAGGGCGACCCACAGACGTCGCTCGCCTTCCTCGCGGTGGCGGCGCTCGTGATGGCGTTCCTGTCGGCGAGCCAGGACGTCGTCATCGACGCCTACCGGATCGAGGTGCTGGAGGAGCGCGAGCAGGGCGCCGGCGCGGCGATGACGCAGGCGGGCTACCGGGTCGGGATGCTCGTCGCCGGCGCCGGCGCGCTGGCGCTGGCGGACGTGCTGCCGTGGTCGGTGGTCTATGGCGTCATGGCGGCGACCGTGGGGATCGGCATCGTGGCGACCTTGATCGCGCCCGAGCCCGCCTCGCGCCGGCGGCTGCCGCCGAAGGAGCCGGCGGCCTTCCTGCGCCACGCCGTCCTCGACCCGTTCGTCGACTTCACGCGGCGGCGCGGCTGGGTCGCGATCCTCCTCTTCGTCCTCCTCTACAAGTACGGGGACGCGGTGGCGGGCGCGATGGCGAACCCGTTCTACGTCGACCTCGGCTTCTCCGGCACCGAGATCGCCTCCGTCACCAAGGTGCTCGGCGTCATCGCCACCATGGTGGGCGTGTTCGGTGGCGGCGTGCTCGTCGCGCGGATCGGCATGCTGCCGGCGCTCGCCGTCGGCGGCGTGCTGCAGGCGGTGACGAACCTCACCTACGCCTGGCTCGCGACGAGGGGGCACGACATCGACGCGCTCGCCATCGCGGTCGCGACCGATTCCTTTGCGAGCGGCGTCGGCTCCGCGGCGTTCGTCGCCTACCTCTCCTCGCTCTGCAACGTCGCCTTCACGGCGACGCAGTATGCGCTGCTGACCTCGCTCATGGCGTTCGGGCGGACGCTTCTCGCGGCATCGTCGGGAGAGATCGCGGAGGCGCTCGGCTGGCCGATGTTCTTCGTCGCGACAACCGCGCTCGCCGTGCCCGCGCTCCTGATCCTCTGGTATCTCGCCCGGCTCCTCGACCCGCCGCCCGTCGCCGCGGAGGCGCGGCCATGAGAATTGCCGCGGAGGCGCGGTCATGAGAATCGCCGCGGAGGCGCGGCCATGACCGCGCATCTCGCCCGCCGGATCGCCGCCGGGGCGGGGCGCGAGCGGGCGCATCTGGTGCTGCGTGGAGGGCGCGTGCTCGACCTCGTCACCGGGGCGCTCCTCGAGGGCGACGTCGCGATCCTCGACGGCGTCATCGTCGGCACCGGCGCCGCCTACGAAGGGCGGCACGTGGTCGACGTCTCCGGCCTCGTCCTGGTGCCGGGCTTCGTCGACACGCACCTTCACATCGAGAGCTCGTGCGTGACGCCGGACGAGTTCGACCGCTGCGTCACCCCGCGCGGGATCACGACGGCGATCTGCGATCCTCACGAGATCGCCAACGTCGTCGGCGCGCCCGGCATCCGCTGGTTCCAGGAGGCGAGCCGGCACACGCTGATGGACATCCGCGTCCAGCTCTCCTCCTGCGTGCCCTCGACGCACATGGAGACGGCGGGCGCCCGGCTCGACGCGGCCGACCTCGCGGCCCTGATGGGGCATCCGAGCGGGATCGGGCTCGCCGAGTTCATGAACTTCCCCGGCGTGATCGAAGGCGACCCCGGCTGCCTCGACAAGCTCGCCCTGTTCGAGGGCCGGCACATTGACGGCCACGCGCCGCTTGTCTCCGGCCGCGCGCTGAACGCCTACGCCGCCGCCGGCATCCGCACCGAGCACGAGGCGACGAGCGCCGCCGAGGCGCTGGAGAAGCTTACCAAGGGCTTCCGGATCCTCGTGCGCGAGGGATCGGTGTCGAAGGACCTCCACGCGCTTGCCCCCATCGTGAACGCGCGGACGGCGCCGTACCTCTGCCTGTGCACCGACGACCGCAACCCGCTCGACATCGCCGACGAGGGGCACCTCGACCACATGATCCGCACCCTGATCGAGGGCGGGGCGGATCCGGTCGACGTCTACCGCATGGCCTCCCTCTCGGCCGCCGAGGCGTTCGGGCTGAAGGATCGCGGGCTGATCGCGCCGGGCCGCCGGGCGGACATCGTGGCCGTCGGCTCGCTGGAGGCGTGCGACGTGCGCCTCGTCGTCGCCGGTGGCGTTGTCGTCGACGAGGCGGCGTTCGCGGCTCGGACGGTGGTGCCGCCGGTCGGGCGGCGCTCGGTGATGGCCCCGACCGTCACGGCGGAGGATTTCCGCCTCGCCGGCAACGACGCCGCGACGGACGTGATCGGCGTCGTGCCGGGGAAGATCATCACCGAGCATCTCAGGAAGCCGGTCGCGCCCGAGGGCGGCGACAAGCGGCCGGACCCCGCCCGCGACCTCGCCCGCATCACCGTGATCGAGCGCCACGGGCAGAACGGCAACATCGCCAACGGTTTTGTCCGCGGCTTCGGCATGACGGCCGGGGCGATCGCCTCCACCGTCTGCCACGACCACCACAACATCGTGGTGGTCGGCGTCGACTATGCCGACATGGCGCTCGCCGCGAACAGGCTCGGCGAGATCGAGGGCGGCTTCGTCGTGGTGCGCGACGGAGAGGTGCGGGCGGAGCTGGCGCTCCCGGTCGCCGGGCTGATGAGCCTCGAGAGCTTCGAGGTGGTGCGCGACCGGCTCGTCGCGCTACGGGCGGCGGCGCGCGACTGCGGGATCACGCTGCACGAGCCGTTCCTTCAGCTCGCCTTCCTGGCGCTGCCGGTGATCCCGCACCTCAAGATCACCGACCGCGGCATGGTCGACGTCGACCGCTTCGAGATCATCGGCTGACGTCGGCTTCGGCGCGGGCGAGAACCGCCTCCAGCGCGTCGGCGATGCCGCCGTCGTCGCAGTCGCCGCCGATGGCGTCCGCGAGGTCGAGGATGGGGCGGATCGCGTTGGAGGGGGCGAGCGACAGGCCGGCCCAGGTGAGGAGGCCGATGTCGTTCTCGCCGTCGCCCGCCGCGGCGACTTCGTCCGCGGTGAGCCCGAGCCGCTCCGCCAGCCGCTCCGCCGCGGCAGCCTTCGTGACGCCGGGTGCGGTGATCTCCACGAGCGTCTCGTGCGAGCGCACCACCTGCGCCTTCGCACCGAACGCCGCCCGGAGCGAGTCCGCGAGCGGCCCGCCGACGCCGTCTCGCGCGATGACGAGGAGCTTGCCCGGCGCCGGAAGGCCGGGCTCCCAGCGCTCCACCCGCGCCGTCCGCTCTCCCGTGACGGCGAGCTCGTCGGAGATGAGCCGCGTCGCCTCGCGGATGTGGGCGGTGTCGGCCGTGAACCAGACGACGTCGCCGCCGTCCGCCTCGGCGGCTTCGGCGATGGCGGCGGCCGTCGCGCCAGAGAGCGGCCGCTCGTCGTCCGGGGCCTCGCCCCAGCGCCCCGTCCACCCGCCGTTGAAGGCGATCATCACCGGGTCGATCCCGAGCCCTTCCGCGATCGGCCGGATCGCGACAGGCGACCGGGCGCTCGCGAGAACAATCGTCGTGCCGGCGTCCCGGATACGCTGCATCGTCTCCACGACGCGTTCCGGCAGCGTGTAGTCGCGGGCAAGCAGCGTGCGGTCGACGTCGCTCACGAGGAGGCGGATGGGCGGCATGGGTGCGGGCTCCGGGCAGGGAAGGGGAACTACCGGCGCGGCGTTCCGATCCCGAGCCTCTGAAACCCCGCGCGCTGCTCGGGCCGGCGTGCGGTGACGCGCCCGGAGTTGACGCCGGCCCAGGAGATCTCGCCGGAGAGGCGGCCGTACTCGATCTTCGGGCAGCGGTTCTGGATCACGGTGATCCCCGCCGCCTCGGCCCGGGCCGCGGCCTCGTCGTTGCGGATGCCGAGCTGCAGCCAGATCACCTTCGGCAGTGGGGAGAGCGCCAGCGCCTCGTCGATCACGCCCGGCACGGCGTCGGAGGCGCGGAAGACGTCCACCATGTCAATCGGCTCGGGCACGTCGGCGAGCCGCGCGAAGGTGGGCCGGCCGGCGATCTCCTTGCCGGCGTGGCCGGGGTTGATCGGGTAGACCGTGTAACCCTTGTCGATGAGGTAACGCAGGACGAAGAAGGACGGACGCACGGTGTTCGCGGACGCGCCGACCATCGCGACGGTGCGGACTGAGACGAGGATCTCCTCGATGAGGGCGTCCGGGTAGCGGTCGTGGTTCACCGGTCGTCCTGCCAGCGTGCGGGCCGCTTGCCCGCAAAGGCCGCGAGCCCTTCCCGCCCGTCCGGAAGGAGGAGGTTCTCCACCATGGCGGCGCTCGCGCATGCATACGCTTCGGCGAGTGGGAGGCCGGCCTGCGCCCGCACCGCGCGCTTGCCGAGGGCGAGCACCGCCGCCGGCTTCGTCGCGATGTGGTGGGCGAGCGCCATCGTCTCCTCGGTCAGCGCGGCGGCGGGAGTGACGCGGTTGACGAGCCCGATCCGGAGCGCGTGTGCGGCGTCGACCACGTCGCCCGTCATGAGGAGCTCCGCCGCGTGCTTGGCGGCAACGGTGCGGGTGAGGGGCACCGCCGGGGTCGAACAGTAGAGGCCGAAGGTGACGCCGGTGGTCCCGAACCGCGCGGTGTCGGCCGCGACGGCGAGATCGGCCGCGGCGACGAGCTGGCAGCCCGCAGCGACGGCGACCGCGTGCACCTCGGCGATCACCGGCTGCGGCACGGACGCGATCTGTTGCATCAGCGCCGAGCACTGGTCGAAGAGGGCGCGGAAGTGGGCGGCGCCGCCGTCCCCGTCGGCGTGGCGGGCGCTCATGCCCTTCATGTCGTGGCCGGCGCAGAAGGCGGGACCCTCGGCGGCGATCACGATCACCCGCGCCCCGTCCTCGCCCGCCCTGACGAGCGCGGCGGAGAGGGCGGCCATCATCTCCTCGGTGAGAAGGTTGCGCTGCGCCGCGCGGTTCAGCGTCAGCCGCGCGACGCGCCGATCGAACGCGGTCTTGACGAAGGGGGCGACGGTCGCGTCCATGGCCGGCACATTTCGCGTGCCCGGACGGGAAGTCAACGATGACGCTCGACGAGATCCGCCGCTACCTCGTCGAGGAGTTCCCGCAGGTCTTCACGACGCAGGAGCTTTCCGTCGTCTCCGCGGCCGACGGCACGGCGGTGCTGCGCCTCGCGCCCGATGCGCAGCACCTGCGCCCCGGCGGTATCGTCTCGGGGCCGACCTTGATGATGCTCGCCGACGCCGCCGCCTACGCCGCGCTCCTCTCCGTCTCCGCCGAGTCGAAGATGGCGGTGACGACGAACCTCAACGTGTCGTTCCTGCGGGCGGCGCCGCCTGGGAGCGCGATCCTTCAGGACGCGCGGATCATCAAGGGTGGGCGGCGGCTGTCGGTGATCGTCGCGGAAGCGGCGGATGAGGAGGGGCGGGTGCTCGCCCACACGACGATGACGTACGCAATGCCGGCGGGGTAATCAGATACCTTCTCGCTAACCCGTTGAGGGGGAACGGATAACAGAAAGGAGTTGACGGCGCGCCGCCTGATCGTCATATCCGCGCCACGCTGCGGCATACGCGGCCCGTCCTCCATTCCATGGAATGAACCATGACAACCTTTTCCGCAAAGCCTGCGGAGGTCGAGAAGCGCTGGGTGGTGATCGACGCCACCGATCTGGTGGTGGGTCGCCTCGCCGCGCAGATTGCGCTCCGCCTCCGCGGCAAGCACCGGCCGACCTTCACGCCCCATGTCGATACGGGTGACAACGTCATCGTCGTCAACGCCGACAAGGTGGTGTTCACCGGCCGCAAGTACGAGCAGCAGGTGTACTACAAGCACACCGGCTATCCGGGCGGCATCAAGGAGCGCACGGCGAAGCAGATTCTCGAGGGTCGCTTTCCTGAGCGCGTGATCGAGGCCGCGGTGAAGCGGATGATGCCGCGCGGCCCGCTCGGCCGTCAGCAGATGAAGAACCTCCGGATCTACGCCGGCCCCGCCCACCCGCACGAGGCGCAGCAGCCCGAGACGGTGAACGTCGGCGCGCAGAACAGCAAGAATGTGAGGGCTCAGTGAGCGACACCGTCCAGTCCCTCGGCGACCTCGGCACCGCCATGGGCCGCCCCGCCGGCGGCGAGGAGGTCGAGACCGGCCCCGTCCACGTCCAGAAGCTCGACGCGCAGGGCCGCGCCTACGCCACCGGCAAGCGCAAGGACGCCGTCGCCCGCGTGTGGGTGAAGCCGGGCGTCGGTCGCATCCTCGTGAACAAGAAGTCCTACGAGGAGTATTTCGCGCGGCCCGTCCTCCAGATGGTGATCCGCCAGCCGCTCCTCGTCGCCGCGCGCGACGGTCAGTACGACATCGTCTGCACGGTGTCCGGCGGCGGCCTTTCCGGCCAGGCCGGTGCCGTCCGCCACGGCATCTCCAAGGCGCTCACGTACTATGAGCCGGAGCTCCGCGGCGCGCTGAAGCGCGTCGGCTTCCTGACCCGCGACGCCCGCGTGGTGGAGCGCAAGAAGTACGGCCGCGCGAAGGCCCGCCGTTCGTTCCAGTTCTCGAAGCGCTAAGGCGCCCGCCCACGGCTTCTGCCACAGCCCGGCGCCCCCAGCGCCGGGCTTTTTCGTGTTTCGGCTCACCTTTCGAGGTCTTCCATGGCTTCCCTCAACGTCGCGATCTACGGCGCCTCCGGCTACACGGGCACCGAGCTCGTCCGCCTGCTGGCACTGCACCCGGACGTCCGCATCACGGCGCTGTCCGCCGAATCGAACGCCGGGCGGCCGATGGCGGAGGTGTTTCCGCAGCTCTCGACACTCGATCTGCCGACGCTCGTGAAGATGGACGACATCGACCTTTCGGGCATCGACGTCCTCTTCTGCGCGCTGCCGCACGGGACGACGCAGACGGCGCTGAAGGCCGCGCTGGACACGAAGCCCTCCCTGAAGGTCGTGGACCTCTCCGCCGATTTCCGCCTCGCAGACCCCGCCGAGTACGCGAAGTGGTACGGCCATGAGCACCTCGCGCCCGACCTCCAGACCGAGGCGGTCTACGGGCTGACGGAGATCCACCGCGACAAGGTGCGCGGGGCGCGGCTGGTCGCGAACCCGGGCTGCCACACGAGCTGCGGTCTCCTGGCGCTGATCCCGCCGGTGGCGGCGGGGCTCGTCGACACCGACACGATCGTCATCGACAACAAGACCGGGATGTCCGGCGCCGGGCGCTCGGCGAAGGTCGGGATGCTGTTCTCGGAGGTGTCCGAGGGCTTCCATGCCTACGGCGTCGGCGGCCACCGCCACACCTCCGAGTTCGATCAGGAGCTCACCCTCGCCGCGGGCCGGCCCGTGGCACCCACCTTCACGCCGCATCTCGTTCCGATGAACCGCGGCATCTACTCGACGATCTACGTCTCCGGCGATGCGCGGGCGATCCACACGGCGCTCGCCGACCGCTACGCGGCCGAGCCCTTCGTGACGGTGCTGCCGTTCGGACAGGTGCCGGAGAGCCGGCACGTCCGCGGCTCGAACTTCACGCGGATCGGCGTCGTCGCCGACCGCCGGACGGGGCGGGCGATCATCCTGTCGACGCTCGACAACCTCGTGAAGGGCGCCTCGGGGCAGGCCGTGCAGAACATGAACGCCGTCCTCGGTCTCGACGAGACGACGGGTCTCCGCCAGCTCGCCCTCTTCCCCTGAGCTGCGGCAGATTGCCCGCATCTCCTTAAGGCTCGGGAAACCACGATCGGCCACCCTCCGCTCACCATGAAGGGGAGGGGCTGATGGAGAGTCGCTTCGGTCTCTGGCTGGGTGCGTCCGTGCTCGCCGGGCTGGCGGCGGTCGGCATCGAGGCCTCGGCGCGGCCGGCCGCGCAGGTCGACATCTGGGTCAGCGGACCCATCGCGGCGGGTCCGGCGCAGCTCGCGGCGGCGGCGGACGCGGGGGTTGCAGCTGCGGTGAGCCGGCTGGGGCCGGAGCGGAGCGATGCGGTGGTTCGCCGGGCGCCGGGCGAGGCCGCCGCCTCCGTCAGCAGCATCGCCCCGCTGATCCTGCGGCAGGTCACGGTGGAGGCGGTTGCGGCCGACCGGATCCGCATCCGCGTCGCTGCCGACGACTTGGCGGCCGCGCGGACGGTGGCAAACGAGGTCGGTGCGGCGCTCGGCGGGCAGGGGGTGCGCGAGCGGCTGCGCATCGAGAGCGAGGCCACCGGCGGACGGATCGTGCTCATCGCCAGGCTCCTCGCGCTCGCTGCCCTGGTGGTGCTGGGCGCCACAGCGCTCGCAGTGGCGGCGCGTCGCGTGGGCGCCGGCTGGTCGGCCGCTCCGGCGCGCTGACGTCCGCCGCGCTCAGCGGGAGGGGCGCTGCATCCAGACGATGAGGGCGCCGACCGGCACGATCCAGAGGAGCCCTGCCACCACGTAGTACGCGAGCTGGACGACGCCGCTCGTCCCCGGCAGGAGCCGCACGGCGAGCACCATGGCGAGCAGCGAGTAGACGAACAGGAACACCACGGTGATGAGGGTGCCAAGGAGCTTGCGTGCGCGTAGGTTCATCAGGTTGCCTCCTTGGCCTTCATGATGGGCCGCGCAGCCCGCCGCAAGGGGTGGGACGCGGGGGCGATGCCGCACCGCGGCCGGGCTGCGGCGCCCCGGCCGCTGGCGTGTCCGGCGGTTCGGCGCTAGATGCGCCCCATGGACCGACACAGGATCGACAACGGCGCCGTGGTCTGGTGGCTCAGGATCGTCGCCGCCTTCGTGGTGGCGACGCTCATCGTTGGCGGCGCCACGCGGATCACCGACTCAGGCCTCTCGATCGTCGAGTGGGCGCCGATCGTCGGCGTCATCCCGCCGCTGACGGACGCGGCCTGGCAGGCGGCGCTGGAGGCGTACCGGCAGATACCGGAGTATCAGCTCGTCAATCGCGGCATGTCGATGGGCGAGTTCCAGTTCATCTACTGGTGGGAGTGGGCGCACCGCGCGCTCGCCCGCACCATCGGCCTCGTGTTCGTTGTCCCGTTCGCCGTGTTCTGGCTGCGCGGGATGCTGCCGGGGTGGTTCAAGCCGTGGGGGCTCCTGCTGCTGGCGCTCGGCGGGCTGCAGGGGTTCGTCGGGTGGTGGATGGTGTCGTCCGGGCTGTCGGACAGGGTTGATGTCAGCCAGTACCGGCTCGCGACGCACCTCTGCCTCGCCTGCGTGATCCTGATGCTGACGGTGGCGCTCTCGGTGCGCCTTGCCGGGACGGCGGGGCGGGCGGCATTCGCGCCGCGTGCGGTGCGGGTCGGGGCTCTCCTGCTGCCGCTCCTCCTGCTGGTTCAGGTGGGGCTCGGCGCGCTCGTCGCAGGCATCGACGCGGGGCTCGCCTCGGACACCTGGCCGCTGATGATGGGGGAGGTCGTGCCGCCGGGCCTCCTCGCGCTGGAGCCGGCGTGGCTGAACTTTTTCGAGAACCCGCTGACGGTGCAGTTCACCCACCGGCTGACCGGCTACGTGGTGGTGGCGTTTGCCCTCTGGCATATCGTGTCCGCCTGGCGCGCCGGTGCGGAGCGGGGGACGGCCGCGGCACTCCTCGTCCTCCTCTCGGCGCAGGTGGTGAGCGGGGTCGGCGTCGTCGTGTGGCAGGTGCCGGCGACGCTGGCGGCGGTGCACCAGGCCGTTGCCGCGGTGACGCTGTGGGTGGCGGTCGCGCACGCGATGCACATTGCCGGGCCCGTCCGGGTGGGCGCGCCTCTGCCGGCCACCCGGCTCTCCGGCGGACGGGCCGCCTAGCTCTCCGCGCGAGAAGGCATGACGGGGCGGCTCAGGCGGGATCGCCTGGGCCGGTCGCGCTGTCGCCGCCAAGCGCGCGAGCCATCACCACGCGCTCCTCCACCGTGTAGCCGAGCGATCGGTAGAAGGCCGCAACCGCGTGGTTCTCGGCGCGGATCATGAGGTTCAGCTTCGGGATTCCCTGATCGGCGAGGAAGCGCTCGGCGGCCCGCATCATCGCGGCGCCGTGGCCGCTGCCGCGATGGGCGGGGTCGACGGCGACGTAGTAGACCGCGCCGCGGTGGCCGTCGTGGCCGACCATGACGCTAGCCGCGACCGCGTCGCCAAGCCGGCCGACGAGCACCGCCGAGTTCGGTCCGCGGCAGGCGAGGCGGATGTCGGCCGTTGGATCGTTCCACGGCCGCAGCAGGCCGCAGCGGTCCCAGAGGGCGACGAGAGCATCCAACACCGGGCCGTCGGCCGCCCCGCCGGTGAGGCGA
>JAESGF010000225.1_pt1 | contig 31846 bp, 28 predicted proteins | sample 9269621 | NCBI WGS metagenome assembly JAESGF01 (sample SAMN14515066, study PRJNA621663) | algae metagenome | isolation source: Tolypothrix carrinoi HA7290-LM1 and co-occurring heterotrophs from dry rock... | place: USA: Makauwahi cave, Kauai, Hawaii | collected 2011-01-06
CGCAGCCGCCCTCTTCGAGCGGGCGGAAGGCCTCGGCCGCAGGGATGGTCGAGATCAGCTCGTAGTAGTCCCACGGCCCCTCCGAGTCGCCCGGCGCCTTCACGCGGAAGAGGTACATGTCGTGCAGCTTGCGGCCATCGGCGCGGATCTCGCCCTGTCCGAAGAGCGGGTCGTCCGTCGGCATCTCCTTCATCTTCGCCATCACCGCGCCGGCCTCGTCGGTGCCTGCCGCCTCCACCGCCTTCAGGTAATGGAGGACGCCGGCATAGACGCCCGCCTGGACCATGGTCGGCTTGTTGCCGCCGTTCTCAGCGGCGAAGCGGTCCGACCACGCGCGGGTCTCGTCGTTGAGGTCCCAGTAGAAGCTCTCGGTGAGGACGAGGCCCTGCGCGGTCTCGAGGCCGAGGGCGTGGACGTCGGTAAGGAAGATGAGGAGCCCCGCGAGCGCCTGTCCGGCTTGGGTGATGCCGAACTCGGCCGCCTGCTTGACGGAGTTGATCGTGTCGCCGCCGGCGTTGGCGAGGCCGATCACGTCGGCGCCGGAGCCTTGCGCCTGGAGGAGGAAGGACGAGAAGTCGGTGCCCGGGAACGGGTGGCGAACGCTGCCCACCACCGTGCCCCCGGCCTCCTCGACCACGGCGGAGGTGTCGCGCTCGAGCGCGTGGCCGAAGGCGTAGTCCGCGGTCAGGAAGAACCAGTTCTTGCCGCCCTGCTCGACCATCGCGCGGCCGGTCCCGTTCGCGAGCGCCCAGGTGTCGTACGTCCAGTGGACCGTGTTGGGCGAGCACTGCGCGCCGGTGAGGTCTGAGGTCGCGGCGCCGGAGTTGATGAAGATCCGGTCCTTCTCGCGAGTGATCGTGTTGACGGCGAGCGCGGCGGACGACGTCGGCACGTCGACAATCGCGTCGACGCCCTCCTCGTCGTACCACTGCCGGGCGATGGTCGAGGCGACGTCCGGCTTGTTCTGGTGGTCGGCCGAGATGATCTCGACGTTGATGCCCTTGTCGGCGGCGCCGAAGTCCTCGACCGCCATGCGGGCGGCGATGACGGAGCCCTCGCCGGCGAGGTCGGCGTAGATGCCGGAACGATCGTTCAGGACGCCGATCTTGACGTCCGTCTGCGCGTGGGCAGTGCCCGCGAGCAGCACGGCGGCAAGCGTACCGGCGACGACAGCAGTTGCCTTCATGACTTCTCTCCCTTTGACCGATCAAACCGATCTTTGTTCTTCGCTAGACGCCGAGGTAGGCGTGCAGCTTGTCGATGTTGCGATCGAGCTCCGCGTTCGGAATTTCCTCCACGACACGGCCCTGCTCGACGACATAGTGGCGGTCGGCCACGGAGGCGGCAAACCGAAAGTTCTGCTCCACGAGGACGATGGTGAACCCCTCCGCCTTCAGGCGGGCAATGGTGCGCCCGATCTGCTGGACGATCACGGGGGCGAGCCCTTCCGTCGGCTCGTCGAGGAGAAGGAGCTTGGCGCCGGTCCTGAGGATGCGCGCGATCGCGAGCATCTGCTGCTCGCCGCCCGACAGCTTCGTCCCCTGGCTCGACAGCCGCTCCCTGATGTTCGGGAAGAGCTCGAAGATCTGCTCGCGCGAGAGCCCGCCCGGGCGCACCTCCGGCGGCAGCGTGAGGTTCTCCTCCACCGAGAGGCTCGCGAAGATGCCGCGCTCCTCCGGCACGAAGGCGATGCCGGCGCGGGCGATCGCGCGAGCGGGAAGCCGGATCGTCTCGAGGTCGCCGAAGCGGACCGAGCCGGTGCGCTTGCCGAGGATGCCCATGACGGCGCGCAGCGTCGTCGTCTTCCCGGCGCCGTTCCGGCCGAGGAGCGTCACGACCTCTCCTTCTCGGACATCGAAGTTGATGCCGTGGAGGACGTGGCTCTCGCCGTACCAGCCGTGGAGGTCGCGGACGACGAGGAGCGCCTCGCCGGCGGCGCCGGGTGTCGCGCGCGCGGTCAGCGTCTCAGTCATGTCCGGCTCCGATGTAGGCTTCGACCACCCGCGGATCCTTCGAGACCGTCGCGTAATCGCCTTCGGCGAGCACCTTGCCGCGGGCGAGCACGGTGATCGTGTCGGAGAGGTCCGCCACCACGGAGAGGTTGTGCTCCACCATCAGGATCGTTCGCTGCGCTCCGATGCGCTTGATGAGCTGGGAGATCCGGTCGATGTCCTCCTGCGCCATCCCGGCCATCGGCTCGTCGAGGAGCAGCATCTCCGGCTCCAGCGCGAGCGTGGTCGCGATCTCGAGAGCTCGCTTGCGGCCGTACGGAAGCTCGCCCGCCGGCGTGTCGGCGAATGCCTCCAGCCCGACATCGGCGAGAAGCCCCAGAGCATCGCCGTTGAGGGACTTCAGCACCGTTTCGGAGCGCCAGAAGTCGAAGCTGTCGCCACGCCGCCGCTGCAGGGCGATGCGGACATTCTCCATGGCCGTGAGGTGGGGGAAGACGGCCGAGATCTGGAATGACCGCACCATGCCGAGCCGCGCGATCTCCGCCGGCGCCATCCGTGTGATGTCGCGGTCGTTGAAGACGATCGCGCCGCGAGTCGGCTGAAGGAATTTCGTCAGGAGATTGAAGCAGGTCGTCTTGCCGGCGCCGTTCGGGCCGATCAGCGCATGGATCGTCCCGCGCCGGACCGACAGGTCGACACCGTCGACCGCAACGAACCCCCGGAACTCCTTGGTGAGACCCGACGCACTGAGAACAACGTCGCTAATCGCTCTTCCCCTGGGCAAGGGCGCGCAGTCGAGTCCGCGCGCGACGGTGGTCAGCGCGCGGACGCTATTCCGAGCTCCGCCCCAGTGTCAAACCAGCTATGCAGAAAAGGCTGTGCTTGCGACGGGCGGGATCATCGGCGCCGATCGAGCTTCAGTGGCTCGGCTCCGGCCAGTGCGAACCGACAGGTGCGCCGCATCAATCGAGCGCTGCTCAAGCAAACGATTGCATGCTGCATCCGTCGCCGCGTATGCTGCGCACAACAGACGGCGTCCGGCCCGAGGGGCGGAACCGCCGCGCTTGAGGAGGGAAAGCCCATGCAGTTGAGCCGCAGAACGGTCCTCGCCGGAATGGCAGCGCTCGGTGTCCCGGTGATCACCGGCCGCCCCGTGCTCGGGCAGGAGACGATCAACCTCACGATCGCGTCGAGCCACCCCGTCGTGATCCCCTGGGTGACGCCGCTCCAGTCCGTCGTCGTTGCGAAGTCAAACGCGATGCTCGAGGAGCGCGGATCCGACCACCGGATCAACTGGACCGAAGCCTACGGCGGCGCCCTCTACGACTTCAACGACACGCTCGAGGCGGTCTCGCAGCAGCTGACCGACATGGGATGGATCGGCTCCATCTGGGAACCGGCGACGCTGCCGCTGCAGAACATCATGTACTCGACGCCGTTCACCACCGAGACGGTGGACACGGCCATCAACACCATGAACCGGCTCAACGACACCGAGGCCGCGATGCAGCGGGAGTGGTCGAGCCAGAACATCACCTTCTTCGGCTCCTGCGTCTCCGACGGCTATCACCTCTTCACGAAGAAGCCGATCGAGACGCTGGCGGACCTCGAAGGCGTGAAGCTCCTCGGCGTGCCGGTCTGCGCTCCCTGGGTGGAGCCGCTCGGGGCGACACTGGTCAACACCGGCATCCCGGCGATGTACGGCCAGCTCCAGACGGGCGTCGGCGACGGCACGATCCTGATCGGCACGGGGGCCTACCCGCTCAAGCTGCACGAGCAGGCGCCGTTCGTGACGCGCGTCAACACCGGGCCGCTCACGTTCGGCGGATTCGGCGTCAACACCGACACCTTCAACGCGCTCCCCGACGACGTGAAGGAGGTCATCGCCGCCCTCGGCCGCGAGTACTCCACCGAGAACGCGCGCCTCATCCGCGAGCGCGAGGAGCTGTTCTTCCGGAAGTTCGAGGAGGAGGGCGCGACCGTCACCGACATGCCGCAGGAGCAGAAGGTCGAGTGGGTGAACAGGATGCCGCCGCTCGGCAAGAACTGGGCCGAGGCGCTGGAGGCGCAGGGGATCCCCGGCCGCGAGATCATGACGAAGTACATGGCCGTGGTGCAGGAGGAGGGGGGGACGCCGCTGCGCGACTGGGCCGCCGATCTCTGACGGCGAGCGCGTGAGCGCCGAGACGACCAGGGCGGACGCGCTCGCCGCAGCCGACCGCCTCACCGGGTGGGTGCCGTTCCTGCTGTCCGTGGCAGCATCGTCGACCATCATGGCGACGATGCTCCTCATCGTTGCCGACGTTGTGTCGCGCAACCTCTTCAGCGTACCGATCAACGGGACGAGCGACTTCGTCGCGTTCTCCATCGTCGCCTGCGTGTTCGCACAGCTCGGCAGCACGATCCGGGACGGACGGCTGATCTCGGCAGAGTTCCTCATGGCCGGCTGGCAGGAGCGGCGCCCGGTTCTTGCGTCCGGCGCGCTCGCGATCTTCTACGGGATCGCGGCGGTGCTCCTGTGGCGCGCCCTCGTGTGGCTCTGGGCCGACTTCGACAAGGCGTGGACAACCGGGGAGTTCACGGGAGCGGTCGGCGCCTACCAGATACCGCTCTGGCCGTTCAAGCTGGTCGTCGCCGTCGGCTGCGCGGTCGCCCTCTACGAGGCGGCGCGGCGGGTGGTGCGGCACGGCCTCATGGCCTTCGCCGAGAGCCGACACGGCGGCGTCGGCGACGGCCGGATCGGGCTCGTGGTGCTCCTTCTCCTCATGGTCGGGCTCGCGCTCTTCATGACAGAGGGAGGGCTGTCGCCGGTCGCGGTGGGTCTCACCGCCTTCGTCGGGCTGTTCTTCCTCGTCGCGTGCGGGATGCCGGTCGCCTTTGCGCTCCTCGCGATGTCGTTCCTCGGCGTCTGGCTCACCCGCGACAACATCACCGTCGCGACCAACGCGCTCGGCATCGCCGCCTCGGGGGCCGTACGCTCTTTCGAGTTTGGCGTGGTGCCGCTCTTCGTCACCATGGGCCTGATCCTCGACCGGGCGGACGTCGGACGGGACGCGTTCCAGGTCGCGGTGACGCTCCTGCGCAAGGTCCGCGGCGGGCTCGGGATTGCAACGGTCGTCGCGAACGCGATCTTCGCTGCGATCACCGGCTCCTCCATCGCGTCCGCCGCGGTCTTCAGCCGGATCGCCGTGCCGCCCATGGTCGAGGCCGGCTACACCCGGCGCTTCTCGGCCGGCGTCGTCGCGGGCTCGTCCGTCCTCGGGATGCTGATCCCGCCGAGCCTCCTCCTCATCATCTACGGGCTCCTCGCCGAGGCGTCGATCGGCGCGCTGTTCATCGCGGCGATCGTGCCGGGCATCCTCCTCGCGCTCGCGTTCGCCGTGCTCAACGTCGTCATGGCGACCTTCACCCCGCGGTTCGTCGGCACGCCGAAAGCCTTCGAGGGCGACGGCCTCCCGTTCGGCAGGATGGTGGTGAGCCTCCTCCCGGTGGTCTTCATCGTCGCGCTGGTGATGGGCGGCATCTACGGCGGATTCTTCTCGCCGACCGAAGCCGGTGCGATCGGGGCGTTCGGCGCCGTTCTCGTCGCGCTGGCGAGGGGCAAGCTGACATGGCGGACGGTAAAGCAGGTGACGCTCGAGACGGGCTACATCACCGCGAGCATCCTGTTCCTTATCATCGCCGCGAACCTCTATGCGAGGATGCTCGCGCTCTCCACCATTCCCATGGAGGCGACGGGCCTGATCGCGAGCTTCGACCTGTCGCTGCTCGGCTTCATGCTCGCCTATGTCCTGCTGATCGTCCTCCTCGGGATGATCCTCGATTCCGTCTCCATCATGCTCGTGATCCTGCCGGTCGCGCTGCCGGTCGTGAACGCGCTCGGCGGTGACCTCATCTGGTTCGGCATCGTCACGGTGATCGCCATCGAGATCGGGCTTTTGACGCCGCCCTTCGGGCTCTCCGTTTTCGTCGTGAAGGGCTCGCTGCCTCCGGGGTTCGCGACGCTCGGAGAGATCTTCGCCGGGGCACTGCCGTTTGTCGTCACCATGGCCCTCTTCACGCTTCTCCTCATCCTCGCCCCCGGGATCACGCACGTCCTCCTATGACCCGTCACCTGCTGCGCAACGCCTCCATCCTGTCCATGGACCCCGCCATCGGCGAGTTCACGGGCGACATCCTCGTGGAGGGCGGGCGGATTGCGGCGGTGATGCCCCGTATCGAGGCGGACGACGCGGAGGTGATCGACGCGACCGGCCGGATTGCGATGCCGGGGTTCGTGAACGCCCACATCCACACGTGGCAGACCGCCCTTCGGGGCATCGCGGCCGACTGGTCGATCCCGCAATACCTGCGGGCCATGCACGCGGGTCTCGCGACTCACTTTCGGCCGGACGACATAAGGGTCGGCAACGAGGCGGGGGCTCTCCATCAGCTCCATGCCGGCACGACCACGATCGCCGACTGGTGCCACAACAACCCGACCCCGGAGCATACCGACGCCGCCGTCGAGGGGCTGGCCGCGTCGGGCATCCGCGCCGTCTTCCTCCACGGATCGCCGAAGCCCGATCCGAAGCCGGGCCAGCCGCATTTCAGCGAAGTGCCGATGCCGCGCGGCGAGGTAGAGCGGCTCCGGCGCGGAGCGCTCGCGAGCGACGATGCGCTGGTGACGCTCGGCCTCGCCGTGCTCGGCCCGCAGATGTCGGTCAAGGCGGTCGTCGACCAGGACTTCCGGCTCGCAGCCGAGCTCGGGCTGATCGCGTCGATGCATGTCTCGGGCAACATGATGACGGCGGACGGCTTCGACCACCTCGCCGCCGAGGGGCTTCTCGGCCTGCACGTCAACGTCGTACACGGCAATGCCCTCAGCGACGACGCGCTCCGTGCGCTGGTCGACGCGGGTGTCACCTTCACGCCGACGCCAGAGGTCGAGCTCCAGATGGGGTTCGGCGATCCCGTGACGACGCGGGTGCGCGCGCTGGGCGGTCAGCTCTCGCTCGGCTCGGACATCGAATCCGGCATGGCCGGCGACATGTTCGCCGCAACCCGCTTCGCACTGCAGTCGGCACGGCACGTCGACAACCTCGTCGCGCGCTCCGCCGGCGGTCCGCCGGCAACGACGACGATCGGCACCCGCGAGGCTCTCGACTGGGCGACAATGGGCGGCGCGCGCATGCTGCGCCTTGACCACGCGATCGGCTCGCTCACCCCGGGTAAGCGCGCCGACATCATTCTCATCGACGCGACGGGGCTGAACATGCGGCCGGTCCACGATGTCGCCGCGTCCGTTCTCTTCCATGCAGGTCCGCGAGACGTCGAGGCGGTGATGGTGGACGGGGCCTGGCGCAAGCGCGGCGGCCGGCTGCTCGCCGACGTCGCGCCGCTCCTCGACCGCCTCGCCGCCAGCGGAGAGCGCATTGTGCGCGACTTCACCGCCGGCGCAGCGGCGCACTGAGGGGCGCCGACGTTCGCGTCATCGCGGTGATTCGACTGGTCGCAGCCGACGCCTGGCGCGCCGAGCCCCTTGATGCTGGGCGGGTGGGTGGCCGTCCCAAGGTCCGGATTCCGAGAGGCTGAACCCGTCGCCAGCCCGAGCGGACTGCATTGACGCCGATCGATGACACCGGCGGTGGACTCCCTAGAACCACGGCACCAAACGCAGGCCTGTGGGTGAGATGTCATGAACGTCAGACCATCCCTGATGCCGCTGGCGCGCATCAGCATGGCTGCCGCACTGATCGCGAGCCCGGCGACGTCGGCATCCGCCTGTACAGGCATCCGCCTGGTCGCGGCGGACGGATCGGCCGTCTACGGCTGCACCTTGGATTGGGGCGCCTTCGACCTGAACTCTCGGGTGGCGATCATTCCGAAGAGCCACAGCTTTGCCGGCCAGACGCCGGAAGGCACCAACGGCAAGTCCTGGACGGCCGAGTACGGTGTGGTCGCCCTCGCCGACGGAATGAACGAGTCTGGCCTCGCCGTCGGCATCTTCTACCATCCGGGCTTCGACGAATTTCCCGAGTACGATCCGGCCGAGGCCGCGCGAACCATCGGCGCAACCGATGTCGTGGCGTACCTGCTTACGCAGTTCTCGACCATCGACGAGGTGAAGGCGGCGTTGGAGGAGGTCCACGTCGTCGGCGTCGCAGAGGCGCTCGTGGGGGTCGAGGACCCGCCGCACTGGAAAGTGACCGAGCCATCCGGTCGGTCGATCGTGGTCGAGTACGCGGGCGGCAACATGCGTTTCTTCGACAACCCGCTCGGCGTCATCACCAACGCGCCGACCTGCGACTGGCACATGACGAACCTGCGGAACTACCTCAGCCAATCAGCGGTCGCGCTGCCGACCCGATCCATCGACGAGATGGACTTCGCCCCTCGGCGCGGGCAGCGGCATGTTCGGACTGCCCGGCGACAACACGCCGGCTTCGCGCTCTGTCCGGGCTGTTGCCTGAACCCGGACGGCGCGACCGACTGCGGATTCCGGGGAGACGCTCTACGAGGCGCTCCGCATCCTCGACAACTTCAACGTGCCGCTTGGAGGCGCCGAGGGTTCGGATACCGGCGGCCGCGCACCGACAACATGCGGAGCTCGACAACCTGGACGACGGTCTGGGACCTGAAAAAAAAGCTTTTACTTCTAAACGCAGCAAAACCGGCGTCTGCGGACCCCGGCGGCTGAAGCCACGGATGGGACAATCGCTAGCCGTAAGGACTCGTTCTCGTGCTGCCGGAGTTGGATCGTACCGGACGTCTGCGCTTGGTCACGCACCCCAGCCGCCGGCATCTGGAGCCGAGGGTTGAGGCTGTTCACCGACCGCAGTTCCCTCGAGCCACCCCGTCGTGATTGCCTGGGTGACGCCGCTCCGGCTCGTCTGCGCCGTCAGCGCGCTCGGACGCTGCGCCAGCGATCGATCAGGCGTGGTACGGCGATGACGGCGATCAGAAGCGCTCCGATGTAGACGCTGACCACCTGGCCGGGGATGTTGTTGAGCGACATGCCGAACGTGACGAGGCCGAGCACCAGGACAGAGAGGACGACGCCGAGGATCGAGCCGACGCCGCCCGCGATGGAGACGCCGCCGAGGATCACCACCGTCACGATGTCGAGCTCCCAGCCGAATGCGATGTTGGACCGCATGGAGCCGAGCCGCGCGGTGAGGAGGGCGGCCGCCAACCCGCACAACGCCCCCGACAGGGCGAAGAGGCAGAACCGCAGCCGGTCGACGGGAACGCCGGAGAACCGGGCCGCGACGGGATTGGCGCCGATCGCGAACAGCTGCCGGCCCACGGCTGTCCGGTGCAGAACGACCCCGAAGAAGACGGACAGCAGCAGAAAGAGGAGAAAGGACAGTGGCGTCGGCGGGATGAAGAGCCAGGAAAGGCCGCTCTCCGTCAGCGGGATGAAGTAGCTCTGTCCGAGGTCGGTGAAGGCGGCAGGGTAGCTCGTCTTGGCCTGGTCGCCGAGGATGACCTGCGCGATCCCGCGAAACAGGGACATGGTGCCGATCGTGACCACGATTGAGGGAAGCCGAAATGCGGTGACAAGGAGGCCGTTGAAGCATCCGCACAGAAGGCCGATGCCGATCGCCACCGCGAACAACGCCGCGGGCCCGAAGCCCGCCTCGGCGGCGGTGCCCACGCCGAGCGCCGCAAGCGCCACGATGGCCGCCACCGAGAGATCGATCTCGCGGACCAAGATGAGGCACGCCATGCCGAGCGCGATGATTGCTTTTTCGGAGAAGTTGAAGGTGGCGTCGGCAAGGTTGTAGACGTCGAGGAAGTAAGGCGAGAGCATCGTGTTCACGACCACTGTGAGCACGAGCAGGCCGACGAGGATCACCTCCCAGCGCAGAACGATGTCGCGGATGGTTCGCGGAGGCGCGTCCTCGACAGCGTAGCGGTCCTGTCCACCAAGTGCCGTGGACGAGAGGCTCTGGGGCGTGAGCGGCGCTTCGTCAGTCATTGCGTCCTCGAACGCCGCGCTTCGGGAAGGATGAGCTTGTCGGGCCGGCGTTCGGCGCGCGAGTTGATGACGACGGCCGTCAGGATCACGGCTCCGGAGATCGCCATCTGCCAGAAGGGAGAGATCTGCATGACGGGCAGCGCGGTCATCACGATGCCGAGGAAGAGCGCGCCGAGAAGCGTGCCCGCGACGGTTCCGACGCCGCCGCCGATGGAGACCCCGCCAATCACGCAGGCGGCGATCACGGTCAGCTCGTAGCCGTTCGCGATTTCCGAATAGGCGACGCCGTACCGCGCGACCCACAGATATCCGCAGAGACCCGCGACGGCGCCCGCGATGGCATAGGCCATGAGCTGCTGCCGGCCGAGGTCGATGCCGCAGTAGCGCGCCGCGACGGGATTGCCGCCGACGGCGTAGAGGCCGCGGCCGGCCCGGGTGAAGTTCAGGAAGAGCCAGAAGAGGACGGAGACGCCGGCCGCGATCCAAACCGGCGTCGTCAGCCCGAGGACAACCTCCTTTGGGAACGCCTGAAACGTGGAGCCCATCTCCGACGCGTTCACCTGGTCGCCGCCGGCGAGGATGATGATCATGCCGCGGAAGACGGCGAGCGTTCCCAGCGTGACGACGATGGGCGGAATGCCGAGAAAGGCGATCAGCGCGCCGTTGAGGAGGCCGAGGAGAAGCCCGGTCGCGATCCCGGCGAGGATCATGAGCGCAAGCGGCGCCTCGGGATAATGCTGGCTGACCAGCGCCGCGACGAACCCCGAGAGGGCGAGGTTCGCCGCCACGGAGAGGTCGATGCCGCGTGTCAGGATGACCGCCATCTGGGCGAGCGCCATCATGAACAGGACCGACGTCTCCGTCAGCAGGTCGGACAGGTTCTCCGACGTCAGGAAGACCGGCTGATAGGCGCCGATCGCCCCGACACTGATCGCGAGGATCAGCGCGAGGACGAACTCGCGGGATTGGAGAAGCCTCACGCCGCCGCCCGCGTCGCGCCTGTCGCGGCCGCGACGATTGCCTCCGCGGACCACTCTCCGCGCCGGAACTCCTCGACGATGCGCCCCTCCTTCATCACGAGGATCCGGTCGGCGAGGCCCATTACCTCGGGCAGCTCCGAGGAGATCAGGACGACGGCAAGGCCATCCCCCGCGAGTTCGCCGATGAAGTCGTGGACGGCAGCCTTGGAGCCGATGTCGATGCCCTTCGTCGGCTCGTCGAGGATGATGACCTTCGGGCGGGTCGCCAGCCACTTCGCGATCACGACCTTCTGCTGGTTGCCCCCGGACAGCTCGCCGAGCCGCTGCTCCCAGCTCGCCGCCTTGACCGACAGGCGTCGCCCGAGCCGGCGCGTCTCCTGCCGCTCGGACGTGCGGGACAGGAACAGTCCGCGCACGTGGTCGACGAGGCTCGCGAGGGTGACATTCTCGCGGATGCCGAGCGACAGGATCGCGCCCTGGTCCTGGCGGTCCTCCGGGACGTACGAGATGCCGGAGCGGATGGCGTCAGTCGGGCCGCGGATCGCGAGCGTGCGGCCCTCGATCGTGATGCGTCCGCCCGTCGGCGGGGAGATGCCGAAAAGGCCCTGCATCGCCTCGCTGCGACCCGCGCCCACGAGGCCGTAGAGGCCGAGGATCTCGCCTCGCCTGAGCTCGAAGCCGATGTCGGCGTACTCGGTCGCGTTCGAGAGGGCGTCGACGCCGAGGACGACCTCGCCGATCGGCACGATCCGCTTCGGGAAGACCTGGTCGACCGGCCGGCCCACCATCATGCGGACGAGTTCGCGCTCCGTGACTGTATTGAGCGGCCCCTCGCCGACTTTCTCGCCGTCCCGCAGGCAGACGAAATCGTCGGCAATGCGGAAGATCTCGTCGAACTTGTGGCTGATGAAGACGATCGCCCGTCCTTCGGCCTTGAGTTGTTCCACGATGCGGAAGAGGTCGTCGATCTCGTTGGCGGAGAGGGCAGCGGTCGGCTCGTCCATGATGACGACGCGGGCCTCGTGGCTGAGGGCGCGCGCGATCTCCACAAGGTGCTTTTGAGCGACCGAGAGGCGTTTCAGCTTGAGGTCGGGCGGGATCGGCGCGTCGATCCGCGTGAGGAGTTCGGCCGAGCGGGCGCGGATCTCGGGCCAGGCGACGAGGCCCGCCGGACCTGTCGGCATGTGGCCCATGAAGATGTTCTCGGCGACCGTCAGTTCGTCGAACATGACGGTCTCCTGGTGGATGGCCGCGACGCCGGCCGCCCAGGCGGCTCGCGGCGAGGCGAATGACCGGACCGCACCGCCGACCCGGATCTCGCCGGCATCGGGCTGGACGATGCCCGTCAGGATCTTCACGATCGTCGACTTCCCCGCACCGTTCTCGCCGATGAGCGCCGTCACGCGGCCGGGCTGGACCGAGAAGCCGACGTCGTGGAGCGCCCGGACGCCGGGGAAGCTCTTCGATATGGCAGTCAGGCTCAGGATGGTGTCAGGCACAGGCTTGCCGAATCTTTGGGACGGCGCCGGCGAGGGGAGGGCGGAGGCGGGCGTGCACGGGCGAGGAGGCGGTCACCGGACCTCGCCTCCGGCCATCTCCCCGGCATCTTGACATCGGGACGCCCCTCCTTCGGGCAGGCACGAAGAAGGGGAGGGCACCGGCCGACCCGTCGGCGGCGGATACGGGGGGCCGTCGCGGCCTAGAAGATGCCGGCGAACTCCTCGACATTGCTCTTGTCGAAGACGAACGGCTCGCCCATCACGGCCTCTCCGTCCGCGCCGACGGTGGTCTCGCCCTTCTTGCCCATCGAGAGGGTGGCACCCTCGCCGGCCTCCTTTCCGTTGAGGAGATCGGCCATGATCATCGTCGACGCGTAGCCGTAGTCGACCGGATTCCAGATCGCGAAGGAGTCGCAGGCACCCTGAAGGACGTAATCCTTCATTTCCGACGGGAGGCCGAGGCCCGTGATGTAGACTTTGCCGACGAGCCCGTCGTCGACGATCGCCTTCGCCCCGGAGCGGATCCCGATGGTGGTCGGCGAGATCACGCCGCGCAGGTTCGGATACGACTTCACGAGGCCCTGCATCTCACGATAGCTCTTGTCGTCCTGGTCGTCGCCGTAGACGGTCGCGACGAGCGGCATGTCCTTGTACTCGGGCTTCTTCCACTCCTCCTTCATCGCCTCGATCCAGGAGTTCTGGTTCGTCATCGTCGATGCGGCGGAGAGGATGGCGACCTCGCCCTGGTTGCCGAGCGTCTTGGCGATCATCTGGACCTGCTTCGCGCCGATCAGCGGCGTCGACGAGGCGTTCAGGTGAACGATGCGCCCGTCCTGCGCGATGGCCGAGTCGAAGCTCATCACCTTGATGCCGCGCTGCATCGCCTTCTTGCCGACGGGCACCAGCGCGTTCGCATCATTGGCGGAGACGATGATGCCGTCCACCCGCTGGGCGATCTGCGAGTCGATGACGGCGATCTGTTCTTCCGCTGTCGGCTTTGCCGAAGCAGTGTAGATGATCTCGATGCCGCCGAGTTCGGCTGCCGCCTGCTTTGCACCGTTCGCGCAGGCGTCGAAGTAGCTGTTGCCGAGGTTCTTGACGATCAGCGCAATGCGCTTGTTCTCCGCCGCCGCGACCCTCCCGCCGAGGATGGCGGGGGCAGCGAGCAGGGCGCCGCCGGCCGCTCCGAACTGCAGGATAGTGCGCCTGTTTATCGTCATGACGAGTTCTCTCCCCAAACGTTTTTATTGGCGTGAGCGAGACGTTCGATTCTGGCGCAGCCGACAGCTGTTGACCCCCGGATCCGTTGGTCTTCGCTGGTTTTCTCGCGCGACGGTACCGGGCGGTCGAGATCGCTGTCAATCGGCCTGGAGCGGGCAGCTTCCTCGCGGCGCGTAAGCGATTTATGCGGTCAGATGAGCCGCGCCGAGCTGACCTCGCTTGAAGGTCGACTGAACCGTGAAAGGGACCGCCGCCATCAACAGGGGTGCTTCTGAGGCTGCCGGAGAGCAGGGCAGGATGAGCGTGAGGTTGGCTCAGAGCCGGGCGAGGTACGTGGAGATCGGCGGGAACAGGACGAGGATGACGAGGCAGAGCAGCATCGCTCCCACGAACGGCAGCGCTCCGCGAAAGATCTGCCCGACGGTGAGATCGTCGTCGTTCAGCGCCGCCTTGATGGTGAACACCGACAGCCCGAATGGCGGGGTCAGCAACCCGATCTCCACGGCAAAGACCGTGAGGACGCCGAACCAGATGAGGTCGAACCCCATCTCACCCGCAACCGGCAGCGCGACCGGCAGCAGGATCAGCATGATCGAGATGGAGTCGATCAGGAATCCGAGCACGATGACGAGGACGAGAAAGATTACGAGGAAGCCGTAGGGGCCGATCGGGCCTTCGAGCAGCACCTCGGCGAGCATGTTCGGCAGGCCGGACAACGCCAGCATGCGGCTGAAGAAGCTCGCCGCCATGATGAGGAACAGCACCGAGACGGTGATCCGACCCGTCTCGACGAGCAGGGCCCAGAACGACGACGGCGTGAGCGAACGGCGCAGGAGGGCAATGACGAGCGCGCCGAGCGCGCCCACGGCGCCGGCCTCGGTGGGGTTGAAGAAACCGCCGTAGAGCCCGCCGAGCACAAGGAGCACGAGGATCAGGATGGGGCTGCCCTGCCGCGCCACGATCCCGGCGGTGAGCGCCCCCGGGCCGCCGTGATCCTCAGCCCGGTCGAAGACCTCCCGCGGCCGGTAGGTGGCGAGCGCCACGATGACGACGCTGAAGGCGACCGTGAGCAGGATCCCCGGCCCGATGCCGGCGAGGAACATGCGCCCGACCGAGACCTCGGCGAGGACGGCGTAGACAATCATCAGAAGCGACGGCGGGATCAGCATGCCGAGGACGGAGCTGCCCGCGACGACGCCGGTCGCGAACTCCTTTGTGTAGCCGTGCCGCGTCATCTCCGGCACCGCGACCCGGGCGAACACGGACGCGGAGGCGATGGAGATGCCGGTGATGGAGGCGAAGATCGCGTTGGCGAACACCGTCGCAATCCCGAGGCCCGCACGCACGCGGTGGAGAAGGCGCTGGAAGAGATCGAACGTGTCCCTGCCGACGCCGGAAACGGTGACGAGCATCCCCATGAGGACGAACAGCGGCACCACGGCAAAGAGGTATTCGCGCAGCGAGTCGTTGGCGACCGCGCCGATCATGCTCAGCGCCACGGTGTCGTTGCGGATGAGCGCGACGCCGGCGAACGAGACACCCAGCATCGCGAGCGCGATCGGCATCCCGAACGTGATGAGGACGAGCAAGGCCGCGATCGCCGCAATCCCGACTTCCATCGGGCTCACCGCAAGCGCCCCGCGGGGGAAACGACGAGGCCGAGCTGGCCGAGGCAGCGCAGGGCGAACTGCAGCGCAGCGACCGTGATCCCAACGAGGATCATGAGGCGGAACGGCCAGGTCGGCACCGTGAGCACGCCGGTCACGCCGATGAACTCGCCGGCACTGAGATCGCGCAGGAGGATCGTGTAGGTCTGGCGCGCGATCAGCGCCGACAGTGCGGCGCCGGCTGCGCAGAACAGCGCCTCGAGTAACGCGCCCGCCCGGGGGCTCGCGTTGCGGATCGCCGACAGGAGTACATCGGTCCGGGCGAGACGGTCGAGCCGGACGGTGGTGGCGAGTTGGAGGAAGACGATCATGACCACCATCAGGGCGCCAAGCTCGGCGACGAGCGGCAGCGAGCCGCCCATGATGTTGCGCGCGAGGATGTCGGCCACGACCACCAGCATCAGCCCGGCGATCATGAGCGTGCCGAGCGCGGCGAGGCCGTCAACAACGGCGGCCCACGCCCGTGCGAGGGCGGGGCGCTTGCGCGCCGGGCCGCCCTCCGTCGCCGATGTGTCGATCACGGCCGGTCTGGTCCGGCGCGCCTTAGAGGTTCTCGTCCCAGTTGCGCACCGGCATCTCGCCGCGCGCGCGCAGACCCTCCATGTACGCCTTCATGAACGCACGGCCATCGATGCCGCGCTCCTCGAGCGAGGCGGCCCATTCGGACGCGATGTCCGGCAGGTTGTTCACCCACTTTGCGCGCTCTTCCTCGGGGATCTCGACAACGGTGACGGGCGGCTGCTGGTTGGCGCCGGCCGCGACCATCGCCTCGATCGCCGCCTCGTGGCGCGTCAGGAGATCCTGGCCGTGCGCCTCGGTGTAGAACCGGCCCGCCTCGACCATCGCGTTCTGGACCTCCTCGGGCAGACTGTCCCAAGAGTCGCGGTTGATCGCCACGGCGCCGGAGAACGCGACACCGATGTCGAAGCGGTTGATGTACGGGGCGACCTCGTAGACCTTCGTCGGCAGGATGCCGAGGGCGAGGGAGAGGGTGCCGTCCGACACGCCGGTCTGGATGTCGGTGTAGTAGGTCGTGAGCGCACCGTCGACGGCGTTCGCGCCCGTGCCGCGCAGCCACGTCCCGAGGACGCCGGGCGCGGAGAGCTTCATGCCGGACAGGTCCTCGAAACCGGACAGCGGCTCCTTGGTGTAGACGTCGTAGCTGTCCGTGCCGGTGAGGCCGAGGACCTTGAGGTTATACTGCTCCCATTCCTCCCGGAACGCCTCGTTGCTCTCGAGGAGCTCCCACATCACGGCGAGCTGCGCCGGCGGGTTCGCGGTGGCGAATGGCGCGTACGAAGAGGCCTGGCTGAGCGGCAGCTTTGCCGGCTCGAGGAACGAGAACACCCAGCCGATGTCCGTGATCCCCTCCTCGACGGACGTGAGCGTCGCGTTGATCTTGTAGAGCTGGCCGCCGAAGGCTTCCTGCCACTCGATCTTGTAGTTTCCCGTCTCGGCCAGGATCTCATCCGTCCGGGCCATGAAGTGCGACTTGATCATCCCGACCCAAGGCACCGCGAGCGGGTGGCTCGAGGCGACGGTAAGGTTGATCGTCTCCTGCGCCGTGGCGGCCAGCGGCGTGAGTGCAACGGCTCCGGCAACGAGAGCTTTGGCGATGAAGCGCATGGTCGTCCTCCCTCTGTTATTCTTGTCAGTCGATTGTGAAGCGTTGGGTCGAAAAGTCGAGCCGTACCGAAACGCCGCCCTCGTTGATCATCCAGGGACGCACCGTGAAGGTCCGCGCGCCGCTCGCATGCATCGGGTCGCGCTCGGCGATGGCGACGGCCTCGGCGCGGGACGCGGCGCGGACGATGACGAGGCCCTCGCCAAGCCATTCCGTCTCGTCCTCCGTGAAGATCGGGCCGGCAGCGAACAGGATGCCATCGGCCTCGAGCTGGCGCTGGTAATCGAGATGCTGCTCGATGATCGCGAGGATCGGACCGAGGCCGTTCACGGCGACCGTGGAGATTGCGTAGAGCCGCTTCTGCAGCATGCCCTTGCTGGCGCCGATGACGTCGGCCATCGGGATGGACTGCGGCCCTGTCACGGCGTCCCCTTCGTTTCTGTGACGGTCAAGCGACCACGCGAGCCTTCAGCTCGGCGCGTATCTCCGCGCCGTGCTCGTCGAGCGTCGGCGGGGCCAGCACGTCGAGGTCATGCTCGCCGTCGAAGGCGTAGGGCGGGCGCACGGTGCGCGACGGGCCCATCTCGTGATGGTGCGTGTCCACCGCGATCCGGAGGTGCTTCGCCTGCGGCGCCTCCAGCGCCTCGTCGGAATCGTAGGCGGGAGAGTGCGGCACGCCCTCGGCGAGGAGACGGTCGCACCACTCGTCCCGCGTCCTCGTCCTGAAGACCGGAGTCAGCACCGCGATGAGGTCGTCCTGATGCTCGATGCGGCTCAGGCGTTCGGCGAACCGCGGGTCGGTGGCGAGCTCGGGCATGCCGACGGCCGCCACGAGCCCCGTCCAGAACTTCGGCGGCGAGGACATGTGGATGGCGACCCACTTCCCGTCCGAACACTCAAACGTATAGGACTGCGACACGCTCGGGCGGCTGAGTGGTCCCATCACCTCGCCCACGCTGTAGTAGTGCGTGAAGGAGTCGAGGTTGAAGTGGGCCATCGCCTCGAGCATCGAGATGTCGAGCCGGCGGCCCTTGCCCGACGTCGTGCGCTCGAGAAGCGCCGCCACGATGCCGAGCGCGGCGTAGTGCCCGGTGACAGCGTCCGCGATGGCCGGCCCGATCACGCGCGGATCTGTCGGCGGGGTGAGGAGCCGCAGGTAGCCGCTCGCCGCCTGCGCCACGGTGTCGAACGCCGGCCGGTCCCGCGCCGGGCCCGTCTGGCCGAAGCCGCTGATCGCGCAGTAGATGATGTCCGGCCGGTGCTCGCGCAGCTGGCTCTCGCCGACGTTCAGCTTCTCGGCGACGCCCGGGCGGAAGTTCTGGATGAAGACGTCCGCCGTCCGCACGAGATCGTAGAACACGCCAAGATCGTCGGGGTCGGCCGTGTCGAGGGCGATCGAGCGCTTGTTGCGGTTGTACGTCTGGTAGTGCGGCGAATAGAGGCCGCCCTTGAAGGCGCGGAAGGGGTCGCCGGTCTCCGGGCGCTCGACCTTGATGACGTCGGCGCCAAGGTCTGCGAGGTGCATCGCGCAGGCCGGGCCGGTGATGAAGGTGCCCATCTCCACGACGCGGATGGACTTGAGGATCTTCATCGTGCCGGCTCCTCGACACTTTGGCGAGCCGCGTCCGCGCCGCCGGCGGGCTCGCCGTCGTAGCTGATCGCGAGGTCGGCATGATGGGACATGATGAACCCGATCGAGCGCTGCGACTCCTCGAAGAGGTGCGCCACCAGCCCTGCGGCGCGGGCGAGGAGGGGGACGCCCTTCATCGCGTCCACCGGCCAGCCGATGTCCATCATGACCGCCGGGATCGCCCCCGAGACGTTCACCGGAAGCGGCCTGCCATAGATCTCCGGCGCCACCTGCGAGAGCATCCGCGCCGTCGCGATCGCCCGCCCGCTGGCGCCGTGCTCGTCGGCGAGCGCCATCAGACGGTCGGCGCGCGGATCGCCGGCCGCGTGCTGAGGGTGGCCGAGGCCGGGCACCTTCTCCTTGCGGGCGCGAAGCTCCGCGAGGCTTTCCCGGCATGCGGTCTCGAGATCGCCGCCGTCCGCCTTTTCCATCACCGTCGCGAGGAAGCGTCCGGCGACCTCGGAGCTGCCGGCGACGACGCTGCCCATGCCGAGGAGCCCGGCCGACATCGCGCCCTGCCACGCGTCCGGTCCCGCCGCCAGCGTCATCCGTGCGGCCTGCACGCTCGGCACGAGCCCGTGCTCCGCGATTGCGACAAGGCAGGCGTCCGTCAGCGCGCGCTGCGTGTCGCTCGGCAGCCGGCCGGTGACGAGCAGCCAGAAGTAATCGGTGAATCCGACGTGGCCGATCAGCTCGCTGCACAGGTCGCGCCCGCGCACGGTGATCGTCTCGGCATCCGACGTGGCGATCGCCGTGTACGCTTGATCCTGCTTGCCGATCCGCAAGCGCGCCTCCCGAACCACCCGGCAGAGGATTTCGCCTGCCGAAAAAAATTTCGCTTGTCGAAAGCGTACGGCCCACTCTAACCTTGTGTCAACACCCGCCCTGGCCGGGCGTGCGGCGGTGTCGGCCAGGAGTGACAGGGGAGGGAAGCAATGGCTGACATCAATCAGTTCACCATCACCGACGCGGTAAAAGCGAGCTTCAAGTCCAGGGAGAACGAGCGCTTCACCTTCCTGCTGGAGACCATGCTCGATCATCTTCACGACTTCGTGCGCGAGACGAGCATGACGCACGAGGAATGGATGACCGTGCTGAACTTCCTCTACGACTGCGGGAAGATCTCCACGCCGGAGCGGCACGAGTTCATCCTCCTGTCCGACGTGCTCGGCCTGTCGGCGCTGGTGGACATGGTCAACACCCGCGGCGGCGCGACGGAGGGGAGCAACCTCGGGCCGTTTTACCTGAACGACGCGCCGGAGAAGCCGCTCGGCGCCCACATGGCCTTCGGGCGGGACGGCGCCACGGTCCTGTGCATGGGCCAGGTCCGCGACACGCTCGGCCACCCGCTTCCCGGCGCCATCGTCGACACGTGGCAAGCCGACGGCAGCGGAACCTACCCCATTCAGGAGGAAGGGCAGGACAAGTACGACCTGCGCGCCAAGTTCACCTGCGACGCCGAGGGCCGCTACTACTACACGACCGTCCTGCCGAAGCCCTACACCGTCCCCTACGACGGTCCCGTCGGCCGGCTCCTGCGCGCCGGCGACCGGCACGCCTGGCGCGCCGCGCACCTCCACTACATCGTCGGCGCGCCCCGGATGCGCTCCATCACCACCGAGGTGTTCTTCGCCAACACCGACTATCTGGACAACGACGCCGTCTTCGGCGTGCGCAAGTCGCTGATCGGCAAGATCGAGCGGATCAGGAACAGCGACGAGCTTCCGGCCGATCTCGAGAAGAAGCCGGACGCCAAGCTCGCCTTCGACTTCGTGCTCGCTCCCGCGTGATGGGGGAGGCGGCCACGCTGGAGCTCGCCGAGCCGCGACCCGTGGAGTTCGTGGAGGCGCTCGCGAAGGGCCTCGCGGTCCTCGAGTGCTTCGACGCCGAGCATCCGTCGATGACGCTGAGCGAAGTGGCGCGCCGGGCCGGCCTCACCCCGTCGGCGGCGCGGCGCAGCCTGCACACGCTGGCGGCGCTCGGCTACGTCGGCCAGACGGGCAAGTCGTTCCACCTGCGCCCGCGGGTGCTCGCGCTGGGATCGAGCTTCCTTCTCACCGCCCGGATGGAGGAGACGCTGCAGCCCGAGCTGCAGCGCCTGGTCGAAGCCTTCGGCGACGCATCCTCCGTGGCGACGCTCGACGGGCACGACGTCATCTACGTCGCGCACCATTCGGTGCAGCGGGCGCGGCGCCGGATGGCCTTCGCCGGCGCCCGCTACCCCGCCGTGGCGACGTCGCTCGGCCGCGTCCTCCTCGCCGGGCTCGACGGTCACGAGCTCGATGCCTTCTTCGCCACGCTCGTCCCGCCGACGCTCACCGCGCATTCGGTGACGGATCCGTACCGCCTCCGCGCTCTCGTGGAGGAGGCGCGGGCGAACGACTACGCCGTCAGCGTCGACCAGCTCGACTACGGGATCACCGCGCTCGCGGTGCCCATCCGCACCGGTGACAACCGCACCGTCGCGGCACTCAACACGTCGGGCTACTCCGGCTCCGTCACGGCGGAGCAGCTGATCGCTGAGCGGCTCGACGCGCTGCGGGCTGCGGCGGCCAGCATCGCCGCCACGCTGGTGCGCTACCCCGTGCTCGCCAGCATCCTGCGAACCTCCAACGTGTTCGGACCGCCCCGCCCGCCCCGTGCCTCCGAGGCAGAAAGAGACCGATGACGCTCCCGCTTCTCCCCACCTCCCTCGTCGGAAGCTACGCACAGCCGGACTGGCTCATCGACCGCGGCGCGCTCGGCAAGCGCTTCCCGCCGCGGACCCGTGCGCGCGAGCTGTGGCGGATCGACCCCGCCCACCTCGCCGAGGCGCAGGACGACGCGACGCTCCTCGCCATCCGCGCGCAGGAGGACGCCGGCCTCGACATCATCACCGACGGCGAGGTGCGGCGGGAGAGCTACTCCAACCACTTCGCGACCACGCTCGACGGCATCGACATCGACAATCCCGGCACGGCGCTCGACCGCTCGGGCCACCCCAATCCGGTGCCGCGCATCGTCGGCAAGATCGCCCGCCGGCATCCGATCGGCGTCCGCGACGTTGAGTTCCTGAGGGCGCACACCGACCGGGCCGTGAAGTTCACCGTGCCGGGGCCGTTCACCATGTCGCAGCAGGCGCAGAACGACTTCTATCCCTCGCTGGCCGAGGCCGCGATGGACTACGCCGAAGCCGTGCGGGCGGAGGTGAACGACCTCTTCGCCGCCGGCGCCGACATCGTGCAGATCGACGAGCCCTACATGCAGGCGCGTCCTCAGGCTGCGGAGGAGTACGGCCTCGCGGCGCTCAACCATGCGCTGGACGGCGTCACCGGCACAACGGCGGTGCACATCTGCTTCGGCTACGCCGCGATCATCCACGAGCGGCCTGCGGGCTACTCCTTCCTGCCGCAGCTCGCCGGCTGCTCATGCAGGCAGGTCTCCATCGAGACGGCCCAGTCCAACCTCGACTGCTCGGTCCTCGCGAGCCTTCCCGACAAGACGATCATCCTCGGCGTGATCGACCTCTCCGACCCGCTCGTGGAAAGCGCCGAAACGGTGGCGAACCGTATCCGGCGCGGCCTCGAGCACGCCTCGCCCGACCGCATCGTCGTGGCCCCGGACTGCGGCATGAAGTACCTGCCGCGCGAGACGGCCTACGGAAAGCTGCGCGCGATGGTCGACGGTGCTGCGATCGTTCGGGCCGAGCTCTGATCCGGATGCCGACCGTGCTCGAGGCGGTCGGCTGGGACCGGACCACCTTCGGTTTCCGCCGGAGACGACCAGACCGGGCGTAGTGACGGGCTGCGCAGCGACCCGATACGGCCGCTGATGAGGTGGCGGGCAGGGTCTAGCGCGCGCGACTCACCGGGGCAGGAGCCAGCCCCGCTGGCCGCGCCGGAACGAGCCCGAACAGCGCCAGGTTGTCCGGTCCACGATCGAAGTCCTAGGTCCCGAGTTGCGGGAGCGGTCGTGCATCAATAGCTCAGGCCCCATGCTCCAGACGATAAGCTCACCCATCGGACCTGTCCTCTTCCTTGACAGCGTCGAGAACGACCGACTGTGCCTGTCGGCACTCTTCGTCACAGCGAAGGGAGCCGAGCCGTCGGCGGTCGAGCTCGCTTGCGGCCCGGTGCGTCCGGTGCTCCTCGCGGACTACGACAGCGCCACGGTCTGGCGCGCGCGCTTTTCGCTGCCGGCCGACCGGATCTCCTCCTACCGCTGGGACGCCGAGACCTATGAGGTCGCCGGCGACCTCACGGGCGATCTGCGCCTCGCCTATGTCTCCTGCAATGGCGAGGAGGTGGGCGACATGGATCGCGAAGGCTCCGAGCGCAACGCCATGTGGAATCGGCTCCGCGAAGAGCACCGACGCGAACCCTTCGCGCTCATGCTTCACGGTGGTGATCAGGTCTATGCCGACGAGGTCACGCACGGCCACTATCTCAGCGACGACTGGCCTGATCGACTGCAAAGCAATCCATCGCGGCCGGCCCTTGCCGATCTGCGGCATCACCTGCGCGAACGCTTTCTCGAGCGGTACGTCGCGCTCTATGCCGCCCCGGAACTGGCGTGGCTGGCCGCACGCGTCCCCTCGCTCATGCAGTGGGACGATCACGACATCTGCGACGGATGGGGGTCGTTGCCCCGCTCACGCACGGCTTCGCCGGTCGGCCAGACGCTGTTCTCGGTCGCGCGCGAGAGCTTCCTCCTCTTCCAGCAGGCGGCAACGCAGGATGACCTGCCTGCACGCTTCGACGATCCGTCAGGGCAGCACCTCGGCTGGAGCATTCACGCGCCCGCCCTTCGCATCCTCGCGCCTGACCTTCGCTCCGAGAGGACGCGGCGATGCGTCATGGGGCCCGGCGGCTGGGCCATGATGGAGGCGGAAGCGGAGCGGGAGGCAGAGGGGCACACGATGCTGTTGTCCAGCGTCCCGCTCCTCGGTCCACGCCTGTCGCTGCTCGAGTCCCTGATGGTGGTGATCCCGCGGATGCAGAAGTACGAGGATGATCTGCGTGACCAGTGGCAGAGTGGCGCTCACCGCGATGAGTGGCACCGGATGCTGCGTCTCGTCCGCGACATGGCACGCCGGGACGACCATGACGTCACCGCCATCTCGGGAGAGATCCACCTTGCCACTCGAGCGGTCATGGACCTCGGGGAGGGTCATCGGCTCAATCAGCTGGTGGCGTCCGGCATCGCCCACCGGGCGCCGCCGAAGGGCTGGGCACGCTTTCTGGGCGCACTCGCCTCCCTTGGGGAAAGCCCGCTTCCCGGTCATCCAATTCGCATCGAGCGCCTGCCCGGGCAGCGCTTCCGCTACCTTGCGGAGCGCAACTACCTTCTCCTCGAACGCCTGTCGGGCGAGTGGCGGGCGTGCTGGGATCTGGAGGCAAGTGGGAAGACCGAGCCGCTCCCACTGTGAGTGCACTCGGCGATCCGACGTTGGTCTGCGCTAACGCCGGCCCGCCGACCGCGACGATGGACACCGTGATCGCCGCAACGACCCTTCCTACTATAAGCCCCCTCCGGATGCTGGCGTCCGCACGCGCCCTGCTTTCGCTCGGAGGCGCGCAGACCGATTCTCAAGGCTCCTGTTGCCTACACTTTCGGCCCGGAGAGTATCAGGGAGACAAGACGATCGATTGCTTTTAGGGGACAAGATCTTGTTCGGAGTTGCGAGACACCGTATCGATGCCCTCGTCCCACTTCCGGGCTTGATGGCCGATCTCGGTGTCCCGTTTGACCTGGTCCTCGACGGCTCCCGGCTTCGCGCAGACGATTTCTCGCCCGGTCGCTTCGTCGCGTTCGACGCCGTCCTCGAAGTCCTCGACGTCGCCGCGACACTCGCCGCGCGGGAGGATCTCGGACTTCTTCTGACCATCCGCTGTTCGCCGGACAGTCTTCGACCCATTGCGAGGATCATGAACACCGCCGAGACGCTTGGCGAGGCGCTGCTCGACTTCGCTTCGCTGCAGATAAGCAATTCGTCCGGCGCGGCCACCTACATGCACCGGCAACGGCGCCAGTTGTTCGTCGGCTACGGTGTCCACGATCCGGCTCTCGTGTGTCGCCGGTCCTCTACGAACTTGCTCTCGCGGTGGGATACCGGCGGATCGTCGAGCTGACGGACGGCGCGGCGGCTCCGCGCGAGTACCTGTCGATGCGCCCCACTCCGAGGGAGCCGCGACGGTGGGCCGTGCTGGGTGCGCCCGTGCGCTTCGGTGCCGCCGAGACCGGGTGCTCCCTCTCGGCGGCCGATCTCGCCGTCCGCGTTCCGTCATCCGATCGCGCCATACACGACGGAGCCGTCCGCGCGGTCATCGCGACACCGGCCATCGCTCGATTTCGCCACCCCCAAGCGCCTTCATCCACGCGTTTCGGCGCTGGACCGGAGAGACGCCGGGAGCCTGGCGGATCAGGCGCGGCATCCGACCTGCGGCATTGTAGCGAGGACCGGCCGGCACGACAGATCGTGGCATCCCAGCGGGGGTTCCACCAGGAGCCGCTGTTTGCTGGGCTCGTCCACATAGGCTTCGAGCCAAGCCTCGTATGCGGTCGCTGCAAGGACATACCTCGCGCTCGCTGATCGCTCGCTCGCCGGTTAGGCCAGCGCCGCTCGACGTCGGCAGCGACCTTTGCTTGTTTGACGCGAGCCTCGGCCGGGTCCTTCGTCTGGAGGCTGAGAAGCTCTTCGCGCTTCCCTAGCATCGCGCGAATGTCTGCCGGCACCGCGCGCCGAAACCAGAAGACGCCCTGTCTCGGGATGAGGCCAGAGGTTCGCCATTCGTAGGGCCATCTGTATCACCCGATTGTATCACTCGGGCAGCCCTAAGTCACTGATTTCGCCTACCCGTAGCCTTCGCTCGCCTATTGGCGAGGGCTGGTGCCCAGGAGAGGACTCGAACCTCCACGCCTTGCGGCACACGGACCTGAACCGTGCGCGTCTACCAGTTCCGCCACCTGGGCATCGGTGCGGCCTCGCCGGGGCGAGGGGCGCACGGGTGGTAGAGGCTGGTGCGGGGAAAGTCAACGCGATGGGGGCCGTGTTGCCCTCTCGCCCGAGACGCCCTAACCACCTGCCATCCAGCGGAGCGGGAGAGCCATGGAACGGGCGCCGTCTAAACTCATCACCGTGTTCGGCGGATCGGGGTTCGTCGGCCGCTATCTCGTCCGTGCGCTCGCCAAGCGCGGCTGGCGGATCCGCGTTGCCGTCCGCCGTCCGGACCTCGTCGGCTTCCTGCAGCCGATGGGCGGGGTGGGGCAGATCATGGCCGTCCAGGCGAACGTGCGCTCGCGCGAGAGCGTGCGGGCCGCCGTCGCCCACGCGGACGTGGTGGTGAACCTCGTCGGCATTCTCGCCGAAACCGGCAAGCAGACCTTCGCGGCCGTGCAGGACGAGGGGGCGCGCAACGTCGCCGAGGCTGCGCGGGAGGCCGGCGTGCCCCGTTTCATCCAGATGTCGGCGATCGGCGCGGATCCGGAAAGCCCCTCGGCGTACGCGCGGACGAAGGCCGCGGGCGAGCGGGCGGCACTCGAGGCGCACCCGGATGCCATCGTGGTGCGGCCCTCCATCGTGTTCGGGCCGGAGGATGACTTCTTCAACCGCTTCGCCGCGATGGCGAAGCTCTCGCCGGTGGTGCCCGTGGTCGGCCCCGACACGCGGTTCCAGCCGGTCTATGTCGGCGATGTCGGCGCGTTCGTCGGCGAGGCCGCGGACGGTGCGGTGGGGCCGGGGATCTACGAACTCGGCGGGCCGGACGTGAAGACCTTCCGCGAGCTGATCGAGATGATGCTTGCCGTCACGCGGCGGCGGCGGGCGATCATCGCGATCCCGTTCGGCGCGGCGGCGGCGCAGGCGAAGCTCATGTCGATCCTGCCCAGTCCGCCGCTGACGCCCGACCAGGTGGAGCTCCTGAAGCGCGACAACGTCGTCTCCGCGGCCGCGATAGCAGAAGGGCGGACGCTGGCGGCGGCGGGCATCGAACCGCGCAGCCTCGCTGCGATCCTGCCGACGTACCTCTGGACCTATCGCAGAGGCGGACAGTTCGCCGAGCCTGGCAGCGCCGCCTGACACGCCGGCCCTGGTGATGGGGCCGACCGGGCTCCTCCGGGCGCCCGACGCGAGCCTGGCGGAGGCAACGCGGCGCGTTCGGAACCGTCTTACGGTGCGGATCGTCGTGATCGGCGGGATGCAAGTTCCGACCGTGCGGCGGCTCGAGCTGACGGTGCGCTCGCGAGGCTCGGCGACGTGCCGCTCATGGGCCGTGGACCGGACCCCGCTGGTCTGGCAGGGTGCGCCGGTACGGAGGCATGACGGTGGACATCTCGGCGCTGCTCATCTTCGCGGGGGCTCTCGTGGTCGCGGCTGGGTCGCCGGGGCCGAGCATCGCCGCGCTCGTTGCCCGCGTCCTGACGCGGGGCCCCGGCGATGTCCTGCCGTTCCTCGCGGCTATGTGGGTGGGCGAGGCGATCTGGCTGTCGTGCGCGGTGTGGGGGCTCGCGGCAATCGCCGAGACGGCGCACCTCCTGTTCGTGGTGATCAAGTGGGCGGGGATCGCCTACCTTCTCTATCTCGCCTGGAAGATGTGGTCGTCGCCCGTCGCCGCGGGCGGCGAGGTGCCGCCGCCGGCGCCGCCGGGGCGGATGTTCATGGCCGGGCTCGCCGTCACGCTCGGCAACCCGAAGATCATGGTGTTCTACCTCGCGCTGCTGCCGACCATCCTTGATCTCGAGGGGCTGACGATCCTCGGCTGGGCCGAACTGACCGCGGCGATGCTGGTCGTCCTCGTCGCGGTGGACCTCGCCTGGGTGGGGCTGGCGGTGAAGGCGCGGCGGCTCCTCAGGAGCCCGCGGGCGGTGCGGATGGCGAACCGGGCGAGCGCCGGGATGATGGCGGGAGCCGCGGCGGCGATCGCCGCGCGCTGAGGCGTTAGCTCCGAACCATCAGCTCCACGTCAGGAGCGCGAGGCCAAGGACGCCGACGCCGATCCGCCACCACGCGAATGGCGCGAAGCCGTGCCGGCCGACGAAGTCGAGCAGCGTCTTCACGACGAGGAGCGCGGCGAGGAACGCCGCGACGAAGCCGATGCCGATGAGCGCGGCATCGTCGGCCGAGAGCGCGTCACGGTTGGCGTAGAGGTCGTAGGCGAAGGCGCCGGCCATTGTGGGGAGCGCGAGGAAGAACGAGAACTCGGCCGCCGCCCGCTTGTCGGCGCCAAGGAGAAGCGCGCCGCCGATGGTGGCGCCGGAGCGCGAGACGCCCGGGACGAGCGCCAGCATCTGGCAGCAGCCGATCGCGACGGCGAGCCAGACGGGGAAGTCCATCGCGTCGTGGAAGCGGGGCTCCGGCGCGCGGCGGTCGATCATCAAGAGCGCGACGCCGCCGAGGATCAGCATTGTGCAGATGAGCTGTGGCGACTCGAAGAGAACCGTCTTGATGAAGTCGTGCAGGAGGACGCCGGCGATCGCAGCCGGAATGAAGGCGAGCACGATGCCGGCGATGAAGCGCCGCGCGGCGGCGCTCCGCGGCAGCGCCAGCGCCAGGCGGGTGAAGCGGACGGCGTAGGCCGCAAGGATGGCGCAGACGGCGCCGAGCTGGATCACGACCTCGAACACCTTGCCCGTCGACTCGAAGCCGATGAAGTGGCCGAGGAGGAGGATATGCCCAGTCGAGGAGACCGGTATGAACTCCGTCAGCCCCTCCACGATGCCGAGGAGGAGGGCGGAGACGATGGTTTCGGCATCCATGGACGTTCGGCCTTCATGAATCGGGTCGGGCCGGCTATACCCCGCCGGGCACCCGATGGCGCCCCCGAACGCCACCTTTTTCACCCCGACCCGTGAGTTCCGTCGCGTCCATGATCGTCCACCACCATCCGTTCCTGGCGCCGTGCCGCTTCGTCCGCCTTGCGCTCGCCGAGCACCAGGTGGTGACCGACCTCAGGGTCGAGCCGTTCTGGGAGGGGCGGCCGGAGTTCGTGGCGGTGAACCCTGGGCTGACGTTGCCGATGCTGGCCGACGGTCGCGGCACCGTGATCGGCGCAACCGCGGCGATGGAGTACATCGACGAACGCTACGGGGCGACGCGGGCCGGCTCGCGGCTGATGCCGGCGGACCCGTTCGCGCGGGCGGAGGTGCGCCGGCTCGTGGAATGGTTCGTCCACAAGTACGAGGAGGAAGTGGCGGGGCCGCTCGTCACAGAGCGCATCATCAAGGTGGAGATGCCCGCGCGAATGGGCGGCGGCGCGCCGGATAGCCAGGCGATGCGCGCGGCGCGGGCAAACGCTGTCGCGCACGCGCATTATGTCGGCACGCTCGCGGCGCAGCGAAAGTGGCTGGCGGGGGACCAGTTCACCTTCGCCGATCTCGCCGCGGCGGCTTCGTTCTCGGTGGTCGACTATCTCGGCGAGGCGCCGTGGGGGGCCGATCCTGCGGTGAAGGCGTGGTACCAGAAGCTGAAGTCGCGGCCCGCGTTCCGGCCGCTCCTCCTCGACAAGGCGCGGCTTGTTCCGCCGGCGGCGCATTATGCCGACCTCGACTTCTGAGCGGGTCGACCTCGACGCGGCCAAGCGGTTCGTGATCGCCGAGGCGCGCGCGGCGGGGTTCGACGAGGTGCGCGTCGCGGACCCCGCGGCCGTCGGTCCGGAGGTCGGCGCGCGGCTCGACGCGGCTCTCGCCGACGGCCACCATGGTGACATGAACTGGCTGCCGGAGACGGCCGGGCGGCGGCGGCATCCCGCGGCGCTGTGGCCGGAGGTCCGCTCGGTGGTGATGCTCGGCATGAACTACGGACCGCGGCGGGACCCTCTGGCGGACCTCTCGCGGCGCGACCGCGGGGTGGTGTCGGTCTATGCGCGGGGGCGCGACTATCACGACGTGATGAAGGGGCGGATGAAGGGCGTCGGCCAGCGGCTCGCGGCACGCTACGGCGGCGACCTCAAGGTGTTCGTCGATACAGCGCCCGTGATGGAGAAGCCGCTCGCCGCCGCCGCCGGGGTGGGCTGGCAAGGCAAGCACACCAACCTCGTGTCGCGCCGGTTCGGATCGTGGCTGTTCCTCGGCGCGCTGTTCACCACGCTGCCGCTGCCCGCCGATGCACCGCATGAGGACCATTGCGGCAGCTGCCGGCGCTGCCTCGACGTCTGCCCGACCAACGCCTTCCCGGCGCCCTACCGGCTCGATGCGCGGCGCTGCCTCGCCTACTGGACGGTGGAGGCGAAGACGTTGATGCCGCGCGCGTTCCGCCGGGCGATGGGGAACCGCGTGTTCGGCTGCGACGACTGCCTCGCTGTGTGCCCGTGGAACCGCTTCGCCGCGGAGAGCCGGGAGGCGCGGCTCGCTGGCGAGGACGAGCCGGCGCCGCTCGAGGAGCTCGCGGCGCTCGACGACGGCGCATTCCGGCAGCGCTTCGCGGGGACGCCGGTGAAGCGGATCGGGCGGGCACGCTTCGTGCGCAACGTGATGGTGGCGGCGGGGAACGCAGGGCTCGCCGATGTTGCCGAGCGGGGCACCGCGGACGAGGCGGCGGAGGTGCGCGAGGCGGCCGCCTGGGCGGCGCGGGAGACAATGGCGCCGGACCGTTACGCGCAGCTGCGGGCGGCGAGGCTCGTCGCCGAGACGGACGAGGCGGTGCGGCGGGAGTGGCTGACATGAACGGTATGCGGCTCCTCACCCTCGGGCACGGCTACTCCGCGCGGGCGTTCGTGCGCCGCGTCCGGCCCGCCGCCACGGTGGGGACGACGCGGTCGGCGGACCGGGTGGAGGCGCTCTACCGCACCGGGGTGAGCCCTGTGGTGGTCGATGGCGGCACTCCCGACGCGCCGCGCGGCGCGGTCCCGGACGCGCTGCGCGACGCGGTGCGGCGGGCGAGCCATGTCCTCGTCTCTGCAGCGCCGGAGCGGACGGGCGACCCTTTCCTCCACGCGCTGGAGCGAGACTTCGCCAACGCGCCCGGGCTCCAGTGGATCGGCTACCTCTCCACCGTCGGCGTCTATGGCGATCACGCCGGCGGCGAGGTGGACGAGCGGTCGTCCTGCCGGCCGACCGCGGAGCGCGGGATCTGGCGGCTCGAGGCGGAGGGGGCGTGGGCGGCGCTCGGCCGGCGGATCGGGGTGCCGGTCGCGATCTTCCGCCTCGCCGGGATCTACGGGCCGGGGCGGAACCAGTTCGTCTCCCTCGCCGAGGGGAAGGCGAAGCGGATCATCAAGCCGGGGCAGGTCTTCAACCGGATCCATGTCGACGATATCGCGGCGACGCTGGACGCCTCGATCGCCCGGCCGGCGGCGCGGGTCTACAACGTCGCCGACGACGAGCCGGCGCCGCCGGAGGAGCCGGTGGAGTTCGCGGCGCGGCTGATGGGCGTGGAGCCGCCGCCGGCCGTGCCGTTCGAGGCGGCGGCGCTGTCCGAGATGGCGCGGTCCTTCTACGGCGAAGTGAAGCGGATCTCGAACCGCCGCATCCACGAGGAGTTGGAGGTCGAGCTCGCCTATCCCACGTACAGGGAAGGCCTCACCGAACTCTGGGAGAGCGGACGATGGCGCGTGAAGGACTAGCGACGACCCTCGCGTTCGCACTGGGCGCGGCCACCGCGCTGGGAACGACGGGCGCGGTGGCGCAATCCGTCGACCAGCTGCAGAACCGCTACGAGCTGCAGCGCTCGCAACAGCAGCTCGACCGGCAGGCGACGGAGCGGCGGTTCGAGTCGGACCTGCGCAACCAGCAGATGCAGGACCGCGTGGAGCGGCAGGCGATCGAGCGCCGCCTCTCGACACCGCGGCTGCAGCCGCGGGCGCCGGCGGGCACACTCCGGCGCTATTGACCGCGCGGGCGGTCTATTCTTTCGCGGCTGAGGGCCCTACACACACCTCCGGGCGCGACGGGCGCCCCAGGCGGCGCGCGGAGCGTCGGACACGGAGGATTGTATGTGCGGGATCTGCGGCGAGATCCGCTTCGACGGAGCGCCGGCGTCGGTGGCTGCCGTGGCAGCGATGGGCGACGCGATGGCGGCGCGGGGGCCGGACGGAGCGGGGGTCTTCGCACAGGGGCGGATCGCGTTCGGGCACCGGCGGCTGACGATCATTGACCTCTCCACCCGCTCGGCACAGCCGATGACGGACCCCGAGCTCGGCCTCACGATCGTCTTCAACGGCTGCATCTACAACTATCCCGAGCTCCGGCGCGAGCTGGAGCGCAAGGGCTACCGGTTCTTCTCCTCCGGCGACACCGAGGTGATCCTGAAGGCGTACCGGGAATGGGGGACGGACTGCGTCAAGCACCTCCTCGGCATGTTCGCCTTCGTGATCCACGAGCGGGACACGGGGCGCGTG